>CETN01029776.1_pt1 | contig 18229 bp, 19 predicted proteins | sample 531301 | NCBI WGS metagenome assembly CETN01 (sample SAMEA2622656, study PRJEB7988) | marine metagenome | isolation source: saline water (ENVO:00002010), including
GTGTTAACGCTTCATATGAGGCACAAGGTTGCACAGAAACCGTAGCTATCGGAAACTTTGCTCATTCTAATGCAACAACAGGCAACTCAAATACTATAGTTGGATATGCTGCTGGAGATGCTTTAACTAATGGCGCACAAAATCATTTGATAGGTTCTGGCGCAGGTGGAACTTTGACCACTGGAAGTAACAATGTAATGATCGGTTACGCTGCGGGCCAAAACGATGTTAATACAACTACAGGTGCAAATAACATACTGATAGGGTCTTATGCAAACACTTCTGCCTCTGATAGCACTTATTGTATCTCGATTGGATATGATGTGGGTTGTGCGGGAAATGAAAACTTTACGTTTGGTAATAATGCTAGTGACACCACCTGTGTGCATGGCGCGACTACTTGGACTGCTCCTTCTGATATACGCCTTAAAGAAGACATTAAAGATGAAGAAATTGGTTTAGAGTTTGTTAATGAACTTAGACCCGTTACCTTTCAATGGAAAAAAGCCAAAGACGTTCCTTCAGAAATGAAAGCGCATAATCCTGATTCAGAAAAACGTGTAATGAACGGGAAATATAATCATGGGTTTATTGCTCAAGAGGTAAAAGAAGTGATTGATCGATATGATTTTAAAGAAGGTTTCGATATGTGGACTGAAGACGGTGAGGATGGAAGACAGCGTATTGGAGAAACAGCATTAATTCCAATATTGGTAAAAGCAATTCAAGAACTTTCGGCTGAAGTCGAAAAACTCAAAGGAGCATAAAATGGCAATTAAAAGAACTTTAATTGAGGCAACACCCTCTTCGGAAGACGGTAAAGTAACCCGATGGAATCTTGTTATGAAATACGAGCAAGGAACAGAAGGACAAGCTGACTATTACACTAATGAAAGAAGAATAGGGCTTGATGCTGTTGAAAAGAAAGGTGATGAAACTATTAATAATTTCACCCCAAAAGCTGAAGGTGATTGGACTAAAAAAGAGCTTGAAGATCTTTGCCCAACTGCTAAGTGGGATGAAGTATTTGCAAGTCAATATGACTCTGTGATTACTAACCCTGTTAAAGAGCCTGTCCCTAATAACGACTTTGTAATTCCTAGCTAATGGAACAGCAACATTATACGTTTCATTCGTTGCCAGCGGTGTTTATGCTGGAGGCGCAGCTATCTGAAAATATGGTAGGTACGCTTAATGATTACCTTGATAAGTTAATAGTAGATCAGGAACGCAAAAGTCATGCGGGTACATTAGTAGGGCAGATATCCCACGGCCAACAGCTTACGATGGATCACGAATGTGAAGAGCTAAAGGACTTTAATTGGACAATTCAGGGCTTGGCAATGGATTACGTCAAGCAGTTCTGCGCTCATTCTGGAAACCCACTAAAAGGTAAAAGAGAGGTACTTACTGATGAGCTTTGGTCTGTTCATTCTTACGCTGGCGATTATAATCCCATACACGATCATGGTACTAAAACTATTATGGGAGTCTCCTGCACAACATGGACAAGAGTACCACAACAAATCTTAGATCAACCTACGGCAGGAAGCCCAGAGTACAGTTTATACAATTCAAGCGGTAACTCAGATGGTTGCCTTGCGTTTAGTTATGGTCGTAATAGCTTGTTAGATGTAGAGCGTTTAGCTCCCCCACAAAGTTTTGTAATTAAGCCAGAAGTTGGAAAAATGTTGATGTTTCCTAGCTGGTTGACACACATGGTTTACCCCTTTGAGGGTGATGGAGAACGGCGCACAGTCGCTGCAAATTTAAATGTTTGGAAGGTAGATGATGACGGAACAAGACATTCAAACGGAAGTTACAGAGGAAACTGAGGTCGTTGAGCTTCCTCCTAATCCTGAGATGTTAAATACTAGGATGGATGAGCTTAGAGAACAAATTGCTCAAATAACCCAGATTATTAACTCTAATCAAAAACAACTCGATACACACATGGCAGCGTTTAACTGGTATGCGCAACAACTAGAAGCGGTTACTCCGGAGCAAGAATAATGGATTTTGTTCTTAATATAATATCTGTAGTAACGGGTATTGTGTGTGCGGCATCGATCATATGCAGCCTTACTCCTACGCCTAAAGATGATGCGTTGATTGGACGTCTATATAAGATCGTTGAGATCGCAGCGTTAAACATTGGTAAGGCAAAAGAAGGGGCTACAACTAATCCTATTAAGTTTGTCAAAAGGTCTGATTAATGGCTTCAAAAAAATCTCAAGTTAAAACCAAAGAACCAGCGTCACAACAAACTTTAAATGAGTTAAAAACTCATCAAAGAGAATGTGCTTTGCGATACGAACGCATTGAAGAACGCTTAGAAGAAGGCTCAGAAAAATTTAAAAAACTAGAAATGATGATTTGGGGAGTGTATCCGTTTATGGTTGCGACTATAGTTGTAGCTAAGTTTCTATAGTTGTGAGCTATGCCTTTACAAAAGTTTTTATTCAATCCAGGAATCAACAAAGAAGGAACTGCCTATACAGCTGAGGGAGGCTGGTTTGACGGTAATTTAGTTCGATTTCGTAAAGGATTACCAGAAAAGATAGGCGGGTGGGCTAAAAATTCTCTTAATGCTTATAAAGGAACAGGACGTAAACTTCACGCTTGGGTTAATCTTCAAGGCACAAAATTCTTAGGTATCGGAACCCGTGTAAAGCTATACATTCAAGAAGGTGATGCGTTTTATGACATAACACCTCTTCGTTTAACTACGAGCGCAGGGGATGTTACTTTTTCAGCGACTAACGGTTCTTCTACTATTACAGCGACAGACACAAGCCATGGAGCAATGGCAGGCGATTTCGTTACGTTTAGCGGAGCTTCAAGTTTAGGCGGTAATGTGACTGCTGCTGTCCTTAATCAAGAATACGAAATAGCTACTGTTCCCACTGCTAACACATATACTTTTACGGCCAAAGATACTTCAGGAACCACTGTAACTGCGAATGCCAGCGATAGCGGTAACGGTGGAAGTAGTGTAGTTGGTGCATATCAAATTAATATTGGGCTTGATACTTATGTTCAAGGTTCTGGTTGGGGTTCTGGTACTTGGGGCGAGGGTACGTTTGGTTCTGTTAGCGCACTAAGTGCTTCTAATCAGCTGAGATTGTGGTCGATTGATAATTTTGGCGAGGATATGCTTTCTTGCGCAAGAGCGGGGAATATTTTCTTTTGGGATAATACAGATACCGTTTCAGTTAGAGCTAAAGCATTAGAAGATCTTTCTGGGGCTAATTTACCGCCGACCGTAGGGCTTCAAGTACTTGTGTCAGATATAGACCGCCACGCCATTGTTTTAGGAGCAGATCCTATTAATACTGACGGGACTGCACGCACGAGCGTTATAGACCCGTTACTTATTGCTTTTTGTGATCAAGAAAATATATTGGAATGGGAACCTAAAAGTACTAATACCGCAGGGTCTTTAAGACTTTCTTCAGGATCTCAAATCATAGGCGGCATAAGAGCACGTCAAGAAGTGCTTATTTGGACAGACACTTCGTTATATAGTTTACAATTCATTGGCCCTCCGCTGACTTTTGGACTAAACCTAATTAACGAAGGTGTGGGGTTGATCGGGCCTAACGCAGCTGTTAATTCTCCTGCTGGTATTTTTTGGATGGATCGTAAAGGTTTTTATATATATAACGGTTCTGTGCAAAACATACCTTGTTCAGTACAAAGTTATGTGTTTGACGATATTAACGAAGAGCAGAACTTCCAGTTTTTTGGATTTTTAAACCGTCAATTTAATGAAGTAGGCTGGTTTTACAGCTCTAGTGATTCTAACTTACCTAACCGTTATGCTGTGTTTAACTACGTGGATAATGTTTGGTCTATAGGACAATTAGATAGAACAGCATGGATCGATGAAGGAATAGAAAACAACCCTAGAGCCGCCGGTGAAGCAAACAGCAACTACTATATTTACGACCATGAAACTGGTAACGATGCAGACGGTTCTCCGATGACTAACGTATATATTGAGTCAGGAGACTTCGATATAGGAGAAGGAGAAGAGTTTCAGTTTATACGCCGTATGATACCAGACGTTAAATTTACAGGGGCTGGTGGTTCTGGACAACAAATAAACACAGTGTTAAAGACCCGTAATTATCCTGGTGATTCTTTAGCAACAGATAGTACAAGCGCATTTACAGCAACTACTACGAAAATAGATATGCGAGCGCGTGCAAGGCAAGCCGTAGTTCGTTTTGAATCTGATGACGATGCTGCTGAAGGTGTGCAACTAGGAGTAGGCTTTAGAGTCGGTGGTACTCGTTTAGATCTTCGTCCTAACGGTAGAAGATGAGCAAGATATTACAAGGGCGTTTGCCCCTAGTTTCTCCGTACACGAATCAGTTTGTTGATGTAAATACGTTCAATAGATTTGTTCGTATATTAGAACTTAGTTTAGATGCGATTGATTTTGACGCAACACCTCAATACACCGCCGAAGAAATAGATGAGTTACAGTTTCCAACAGGAGAAGTAATCTGGAACTTAACAGAGGAAGTTCTTCAGGTTTGGTTAGGTACTCGTTGGGAATATCTTTCTACACCAGAAACTTCAGGGTTAAGCGCAACCGCTACATTGGGAACTATACAAGTAGTTGCAAGCGGTGATATAACGGTGGAGATTAGCTAATGAGTGAGAAGTTAAGCGAGCATTTTACACTAAATGAGTGTTGTAGAAGTGAAACAGCACAGCGGCATGGTATAGATAATACCGCTACTGGTGAGGAGCTAGAAAATTTAAAACGTGTTCTGGAGAATGTAATAGAACCAGTTAGAATACATTACGGAATACCGTTTACTCTTAATAGCGGGTATCGATGTCAAGAATTAAACGCTGCAATAGGTTCAAGTTCTAACAGTCAGCATTGTAAAGGACAAGCAATAGATTTCGAAATTCCAGGAATACATAACGATAAAGTAGCTCGATGGATAATAGATAATTTGGACTATGACCAGTTAATCCTTGAGTTTTATGATGGAGTAGACCCTAACAGTGGTTGGATTCATGTTTCTTATGTGTCTGCTGGAGAAAATAGAAACCAAGCTCTGGTTTATCATGGCAAGCAATACACGCCATTTGAATGAAAGGCACAATACTAGCCTTTATGTTAATTACCGTTATTGAGGGAAACGTAGCGCAAGGTTCAGATCAAATGTTGTTTAGAGATATCCATAGATGCCAGCAGTTCGCATATTGGATAGAACACAATTGCAGAGATGCCCGTTGTAGAGGTGGTATTAAACAGCATAATATAACCGCTTACTGCAAGCCAGTGATGACAGCAGCCAACCAAAAATTTTGGGATTGACTATGGTTAAAAAGTTACAAGAAAATTCTGTTTGGGCTAAATACGACATAGACCAAGACGGAACAGTTTCAGATGAAGAGCTGGAACGAGCGACACAGATGATTGAGTTAGACTTAAGAGAAGAGAAACAAGACTCTCAACGCAGAATAGCGTGGGTAGCTATGGCTTCCATGGTTTTATATTCATTATTACCGTTGTTACCGTTTGTTCCAGAAGAACGACTTAGTACTCTTTCTTCTCTTTCGGATATGCTCTTTCTTTCACAAGCTTCTATTATAGGTTTGTATTTCGGCGCAACAGCCTATATGTCACGTAAGCCATAAGGCAAGCCGATGATTATAGAATCAGTCGCCGCTGCCGGTGCGATACTATCGACCATCTCAACGGCCATAAATAAATTGAACGAGGTCGGTGATGGGGCTGCGAAAGCAGTTGAATTGATGCAAGGGTTTTCTGATGCGCTAGACTCGTTTGAGCGCGAAAAGAAAGACTCGGTTATTAATAACCTTAGCTCACAGGAGCTTTTGAAATTGGAATCAATAAAACATAGACGCGATCAGTGGGAAAAGTCGCTCCATGATATGTTGGTTATTCATGATCCAGCTTTACTTCAACGCTGGGAAGACGCTAAAGCTAGGCAGAAGGCTAACCACAAACGACAGATGGAAGCTATCAAAGCTAGGGCTGCTGCTAGAAAGAAGATGATTAGGCAGATTTGGATTATAATGGGGGTGACCGCTATAGGCTTACTTTGCGCATTTATTTTAATTGGAGGGGTTATAGTAATCTTTAGATGATGGAGATAAGACCAACAACACAACCAGCTCAAGCCTCTTGGAGACAAGCGGCTGAAGAACGGTATGAGAAGTTAATGGAGTCAACTCAAAGAGAAAATAGGCGTCGAGTTTCCGGTAACGCTGAATTGATGCTCTATATAGCGAAAAGCGGTAAAGTTCAGATCGAAGACGGCAGAACTAGGCCAAATAACATTAATTTTTTAATATGATTATGGGCTGGAAATTAAGTGCGGGACTAGGGTTGGCTTTAGCGATTACAGCAGGCGCGTTTAAACTCTATTACGACAAGTCTCAGGCTGAGATTAATGCGTTTCATATAAGGTTAGAACAATCAATCCAGAACCAAAAAACCCTAGAACGCACTATAGAAACTCAAAACGAAAACCTTAAAGAAACCATTAGAAACCAAGAACTTATGGTTGCTCAAATAGAAAAGCTAACCGATGAAAACCAGCAAGCACAAGCTGAGGTTGAAACCATTAGAAAAAAGTTCGCGAAGCACGATCTCAATGTGCTTTCTTTGAGAAAACCTGGATTAATCGAGAATATAGTGAACCGAGGCACGCGAGCCGTCGGAGCGGAATTTGAAAAACTTACTAACCCGTACCAGTTTAATGAAAGCTCTAATAGTATTAGTATTGCTCCTAATTAGTGGTTGTTCATGGTTCGGGGATTCAAAACCCTCGATACCTGAAGTCCAACCAGTAGAGGTTGTAACGGTTGTAAAAGATGCTCCTATGTATCATCCTCCGTTACCAAACGCAGTAACTTTTCTTCCGGTAGAATGGAAGATATTAACTCCTGAAACGATGGAGGAGTATTTAGAAGATTTAGAAGAAGGGAACGCTCCTGCAAACGCTTGGCACTCTCTTACTTCTAAGGGTTATGAGAACTTATCAGGTAACATTGCGGATATAAAACGCTATATCCGTCAGATGCTTTCAATAGTAAAATATTACCGTGAGTTTGACGAGGAACAGCAAGAGGAGCAGGAAACAGAGTAATGGCTTCTATATACAGTGATGAAATGAAAGAGAAGATTCTTGCGGATTTCTCTAGTAAAAACCCTAAAGTCTCTGCGTCTATCATAGAACGCTTCGGAGAAAACCCTCGTAGTAAAGGTCTTGGTTCGCTAACCGTAGAACAGTATCGCGATGCAGTAGATGCACCTCTTTATATGCGAAACGGTAGCGGAGCTGCCAGCGTTACTCCAACCCCTCAGCTAACTTTTGGACAAAAATTAAAAGAATTTATCGCTCCTGAAAAACCTGATTTGACGTCGATGGATGTTGTAAGTTTGTTAGGTAATTTGTATAAACTGTTTACAGCAGGAGACGACATAGAAGCCCCTGCTAAAGCCCCGCGCTATAGAGCACCTAAACCTACAGAAATAGAAGGAGTTGGTGGCATAGGTATGAATGATGGAGGCACCGTCCTTAACCGTAAGCTGTTTCTTGGCGGGGGTGAAGTAGACGGGATCGGTGGTGAACGAGATGACTTAGTACCGATATGGGCCAGTGATAAAGAATACGTTGTATCCGCTAACGGAGTACGGCGAATGGGAGGGGGCAACCACGCACGTGGGATTGCAGCCCTTGATGAAATAAATAACGACGGAAGGCTTGTCTAATGGCAGATCCAGCATATAGTTATCAGAGACCGGATACTTATCTTTACAACCTGTTAGCCGGTACAGGGGGTCTCCTTCCAGGAGTTTCTGATTACTATAAAAGTCAATTTGAAAACTTAGGTGGACCAGATACAAGCCCGTTTACTTATACAGGTGATCGTATTGCAGGATTCTCTCCTAGAGAACAATATGCAATGCAGCTTGCAGATCAGGGCGTAGGTGCGTACCAACCTTATTTCCAACGTGCTGCTGGATTAACCGAAGATGCTCTCGCTACGCAAGGAGCAGGAGCTTCCGAAGCAGCAGCCGCGCTACGCCGCGCACAGGGTATGGGGGAGGACTATACCCGCTTAGGCTTAGATACGCTTAAAGAGGGCTATAGGCGCGGAGATAGGCTAACGGGAGAGTCGGCTAGAAGATTAAGAGATACGGCGGCGGCTGAATATGATCCGTCGACAGCCTATAAAAGCTATATGGATCCTTACGAGGATGAAGTAGTCCAACAAGCAATGAAAGATATTCGTGAATCTGCTGCCCAAGGCGATATCGGTCGACGAGCCGGTGAGATTGGCTCAGGGGGCTTCGGAGGTTCTCGTTCTAGGTTAACACAAGCTGAGTCTGAACGAGCAAGAGACCGTGGTCTAATGGAAGCAGTGTCCGGTATTCGTTCTCAAGGTTATCAACGTGCTCAAGAACAAGGTATGAGCGAGTTTGCTAGACGGCAACAGGCTCGACAAGATGCCGCTACAGGACTAGCTGGGTTAGGACAACAAAGATTCGGAATGGCGTCGGCTACAGGACAAGGTATTGGTGAAGGCGGCCAATCTATGTATGGTATGGGTTTAGGTACAGGACAAGGATTACAAGCTATCGCTGGCCAGTTAGGAGGAGCACAAACAGGTGCGGCAGGACAGTATCAAGGTTACGGCGCGGCGATGCCAGGACTAATAGCAGGCGATGTACAGTCTCAACTAGGTATCGGTGGTATGAACCGAGCTAGAAACCAAGCTCTAATGGATCTTAACTACCAGAATTTCGTAGGCCAGTACAACTTACCAGCTCAGTTGTTCCAAGGTTACGGAAACTTCTTAACAGGTGCAGGGCCGCTACTAGGGGGTACAGGATACTCTGGTCCAACAGCCCAGACTGGTGGGACTACCGCAGCGTTTGGAGCTAATCCGTACAATTACTATAACTTTGGTGGACCCGGATAATGGCATACCAGTTTCAACCAATAGGGCCAGCAGGAGGGAAAGGTCTCCCTTCGATTCAAGTACCTAAATTACAAGCAGCTCCTAAACTGCAAACCGGTACGCCAATCAGAGCTAAAGAAGAACCTGATACTAAAGATCAGCTTACGGGTGCCCTATTAGGAATGGTTGCTCCCTCTTTAGGTAGACTGGGAGTAAAAGGACTTGGTGCATTATTAGGTGAAGACGCGCCTGATTGGTTAAAGTTAGAAAAAGAAGATGAACGTATTGCTCAAGAAGAAGCCTTAGAGCAACAACAACTAGCTCAAATGTCTGCTCCGGAACGGTACGAATATCTTAAAAGAAAACAAAGAGTAGAACAGTTTTTACCTAAATATAAAACCCCTACGAGACCCACGGCCCTCGGCCAGCTTATAGAAGGAATTGGTTCCGTTGCTCCTGCGTTTTTCTTAGATGAAGATGCGGCAGACCCTTATATAAAAGGAGTACAGGCAGGAACTAAACGACTAGGTGATTACGACGACAGTGTTTTACAGGCCGCTCTTTCTAGGTTAGAGGAGCGAGGTAAAGTTTTAGGCGAAGACATAGATTTAGACAGAGAAACAAAATACTCGGCTTATTTAGACGTAGAAACAAACAGAGCTGTACCAGTAACTAGGGACACAATCAAAAGTTCAGACGGTTTAGTACAGTGGGTGGTGAGCCAAGGCGATCCTAATGTTGACTTTTACTACGATTCAAACACAAATAAGAAAATGACTGTTCCTAGAGGACAAGCATATAGCAACAACCGTTTCGCGTTCGACGATCAAGATCTTCCTAGTGCACAGCAAGTAAACTTTATAAACGAAGAAGACCCGACTGAGCGTGCGTATGGTGTATTTTACCCTGAAGCAACAAAACCCGATGGAACTCGCGGGGCATTAACTATAATCCAAGATCCGGATGGTGGCCCACCTAGGACTATAGACGAATGGAGAGCTCTCAAGAAAAATTGGATACTTGATCAACGTGGCATAGAAGGTGCACCAGCTCTAAAGAAAGGAAAGCAAGAAATTGCTGATATGTTTGCAGATAGAGATCTTGCATACACGATGCTCAACGGTGTATTAGACTCAGGTCATGTTGTTTTATCCATAGCTAAAGATGCTGTAGATAATCCTGAAATTGGGTTAGAAGCGTTTACGAACACAGGTGTCTTAGCTAACAGATTGTTTAATAGTCTAAACAATGAAATAGCTACTCTTGATTCTTTTGTGTCTAAGAATTTTGGGCTTAATACGCAAGACATTATTACCACCCAAATGCGTAACGCGCAAGCAAACAACCTAGCTACGGCTAACGTATTGGGTGTTTATGCAGCAGCTAATAACCACGCCGCAGCTTATCAAAATTACACAGGAACAGGACCCTTAAACGCTGCTCAAAAAAGAGCAGACCAAGACTTAATAGATGCATTGGCTCGGTTAGAAGGTGGTACTTCTGGTGAAATTATTGGTCGCGATGGAAATGTTTTTAGTTTCGGGGATAGAGACACCATCAGGCAAAACGTAGTGACCCGAGGCCGTTTGATTGCTGCTCAAATACGACTAGCTTATTCGGCTGCTGCAGCTTCTGGTCAAACAGGAAGAACTTTGTCAGATAAAGACGTTGCCAACTTCTTACAGCAAGTTGGTTATGAGTCAAGCGAACCAAAAGATGTAGGCACACGAACCGCAGAGTTTATAGCTAGTCAAATTAGGCAATTCGACACAACAAGTCCAACTTTTAGTAATTTGTTAAATCTTTCTCGCTCTCAAACGCAAGGAGACATTACAAATCTAAATGAAGAAATTTCTAATATCTTTAGAATAGAGCCTTCAAAATTAAAACGGTTAATGGAGAGAGATGAAACTGGTAATTTTGTTTTAAGCGAAGACGAAGCAGACGCGCTTAGGTCTGAAATTAAACGAGATATATCCATTAACAGTAACGCCCGAGCTAACCCGTTTTTTGCATATAATCCTCAAACAAGACGGTGGACTTATCAAGGATTTGAAGACCAGTTTAAGAAAAGAGCTACTATCGATCCTGTAATTAAAAGATACATGGACAGGGGAGGGTATTTCGATACTTTCAATATCAATAAGGACACTTTCTTATATGAATCTCCTGAAGATAAAGCAAAAAATACACAACAAGGTACTGATAAGCCCCCTAGTTATGGAAAAGACCTGAGACGCTAAACATGGCTCAAGCACCTCAAACAATATCACAAGCATCAGCATTAAAAATTTCTGATGATCCGTTGTTCTATACAAGACCTTCTTTTCTAGATTATAGAGAGGGCCGTATAGGAGAGCTTAACAACATGGCTTTTGCTAAAAAAAGTCCGGTTACGGATGAGGCTTATAATGTTCTTGATATTATTAGAACAGCTCCTTATGAAACTGATATAGCGTTCGGGGTTGAACTTGGTGATGGCACCTCTAAACAATTTTTTCCTGATGCACAAGAACGATTTTTACAACTAGATTTTTTAGAAAATGTGTTAGATGACAGCTTTGTTACTGAGGACATAGAAAACACAAGGAAAAAACTAGCAGAAGAGGGGTACTCTAGGGAAATACTAGAATCTCTTTACAACCGCGAACAACATAAAGAATTTTTAAAATATCTAAAAAGTGTTAAAGATTTAGAGGGGTTAGAATACACTCCAAGAACGAGAGAAAAAGAAACACCGCTCGCTCCTTTTTTACCAATACAAATAGCCCTTGAAAAAGGAAAAGAAACTTTATTCGATATGAATGAAGACCAAAGAGCTCAAGCTGCTGCTCGTGGAGCTGACCCTGATGTAAATTATATCTCTCTCGTTAAAGATAGTGATTTAAAGGTTGGTGATTTAGACGCTTATACAGACCTAATTAGAGGTCGTCAATTAGGTTCTCGAGAACCAGATGTGATAGAGATGGAAGATTTAATCCACCGTTTCGACCCTACTGCTCAAATTTCTCCCATGGATTTTAACAATCCGAATGATGGTCAGTTTGTAATAAAAAGTGAGTTATTAACAGGGGGAAAACCTGTTCCTTTTGGAAATATTCAACCAACAGAAGACCCTGAGTCAATGTGGGCTGAAACTAAAACGATATTAGGACAAGAAGCTCCTTCTGCAATAGTTGGTGGTGGTTTTATATCGTTAGCTCAAAAGGGGATTAGAAAATCCATAGAAAAACAAGCTAAACGCAATGCAGACCGTTTAGAAAAAGGTGAGTTAGATCTTGAAACTTCAGGTGTTTTTAGTAGAACAGGAAGGATTGCAAAACTAGCCGCTGTTTCTGGTATAGCGGAAGCGGTTGCAGAAGCATCAAGATTATATGCAGGAAAACTAACAGGTCGCAACCCTAGAATGTCTGATTATCAGATATTTAAAAAATCTGGTCTTGCAGCTGTATATGCTGCGGCAGGAGAGTTTGGAGGAGAACTTGTTATAAAAGCCTTCGGTAAAGTAAAAAATATGTTTACTGGGGAAAGGCTTCCTGAAACACTCCTTGCGCGGTTACGAGCTAGTGGTGAAATATTAAGAAGAAAAAAAGCAAGACTAAAAGATGAAACTGATCTCGATATTTCTCAAACGCTGCTTAATGAGTATGTGATAGATGCAGGAGGAGAGGTCGGCGAAGAACTTTTTTCTTTAGGAGATTTAACTCAAGACAAAGTATTGCAAGCTATTGAAAATAATCTTCTACAGGTTATGGACAGAGGATCAGAAGGGTATATAGCTCTTAATCGTCTTTTAAATAACCAAGGTAATTCTTTAGACCGTTACTATGAAGCCATTAATATTCGATTAGGACCAGATCAAGAGCTGGGTCGCGAAGCTTTTAATGAAATAGTTAATCGAATAAAACTTGAAAGAAGACAAAAACAAAAAGAAGCCGTAGAAGAAGATATTTACGGTATTGAACAACAACTTGATTTAGAAGAAATAATTCCTGGAACTCGTCCTGACGCTCCTGTTTCTGATTTAACAGATTCAGTTCAGAAAATAGTCGAAGGTGGAAGGATTGACTACCCTGAGTATACCTCTGAAATTATGACCATGTATCGTCAGTATACTGATCCGATACGAGAAGAGTATACGGAAGTATTCGATAAAGTAGTAGCTGATATAGACGGTAATGATTTTAAACCTTATGAAGAAAAGCTCGTTACCTTGCCTAAATATGTTAGCAAACAAGTTCAAGACATGGTCAGAGCTAATAAACCTGAAGATAGAATCTTTAGCACAACTGATGATGCAGAAGTTGCAGAAATTATGAGGACGATTTTACAAAATCGTGCCGATGAGGGTATTAGTATTGAATTACTAACTGCTCCTCAGCCTTTTACAAAACAACGAAAAGTTTCAGTAAGAGAGTTACAACAAACAATAGACGGTTTAGAAGATCTTTTTAGGTCGCATCAAAATCCAGTAGTAAGAAGAGAAGGCAAAAAATTAATAGCTGGGTTAGTCGAAGCTAGAGAAGATGCTTTTAGAATTCTTTATAAAAAAATAACAGGGGCAAAAAGCGCACCTACCCTTAAGGGTAATCCGAAAGGATACGAAGAAATGTTAAACACTATCGGCGGCGATATTGTAGACATAAAAAGACGAATAAAAGAAGCACAAGATGAAACTGACGGTGCGTATATTTATCAAATCGCTACTAAAGAGCCTAGTGAATTAGGCGCGTATGTGCTTAACAGTAAACCTTCTAACTTAGAAGGACTGACAAAAGTTCTTAGTCAAAGCCAAGAAGGATTAGAAAAACTCCAACAAGTAAGACAACTTGTTTTCGATGCCCTAGAGCGAGAAGTAAGTGGTGATGGAGCAACTCGAGTACAACAAGCTGAGCGGCTTCGTAAATTATCAAATCGAAATAAAGAACAGTTTGAAATTTTATTCCCAGACATTGAATTTAATCCAAAAGAGTTTGCAAAATTAAAACAAGATTTACAAAATAAAGAGGGAATACTTCGTCAAGTAAACGCTTTACTTGAAGGCATGGTCAACCCAGAAACAGGTGAAGCCATAGGAAGCCCAATAGAGCTTGTTGATCTTTATATGCGTATGAGTCCAAAACAAAAACAAGATTTTAGAGGGACGGATGCATTCTATAAACTACAAGAACTTTCTAAATTAGCTGACCAAGAACCTAATTTAAGAACTGCATTTAAAACTGATCTTGAACGAAGAATGCGTAATCTTATGGGCTTAGATGCAGACACTGCACTAACCCGTGGAGAAGTGTTTAGAAAAGCAAGTACTCGAAGCGAAAGTGGGTTTGATTTAACTGAATTACAAAATATGTTTTTAGTTCCTTATCAAAACGATAGATCTTTGGCAGACGACTTAGGTCTTATTGTTGGAGAAGAAGACGCCTTAGAATACGCTAAACATTTAAGAAATTTTGCTAGACGTGCAAGAATATTAACTCAAAAAGAAAAACCAAAACCAGGAGATCCTAATAAGCTTCAGACTATTATGGACCATGCAGCAGGAACAATTACTCGTCTTCGTAAAGGTTTTTTTGGCCAGCTTTCTCGAGCAGGATATAGAAGTAATTTGATTTTAGATGAGCTTGGTCCAAAAGTAGCAGACCATTTAGCTATTATTTTTGCAAACCCTAAAAAACTAGATGAGTTTATGAAAATTTACGACAGCAAACGCATACCTCTTAGCGATGTTGAACGAGTGATTGTTCAAATCGCACTTGGCCGAGAAGGAGCTGAGGACGTAGAAGAAACAGAAGTTGAACAGTTTAGAAGAAAAGTTTCAGACGAATTTAACCTTCCTCGGTATGATGTGTTTATGGAAAATGTATTCGGTAGATAATATGCAAATAAAATTTTTTCAGCCTCCTGTAACGAATATTCCACAATTAAGAACTGACGTTGAACCGCGCAAAATGCAAATGGGCGGTAATTTAGGCGGTGAGTTTCGTTTCGGAGACTTTTTTGGAAGCAATCCTGGAGCGGGAACAGGTTATTATAAAAAACCTCAACCACAGTTTGTAGACGCAGCTGAAGAAGTTACTACGGAACAACCTCAAACTCAGGGAAACTTTAACCAAGGAGAGTTTAATAAAGCTCAACAACAGCTTCTTGAAGGAGAGCTGTTACAAAAAACAGATCTAGGGTACGCCTATCCTGGAATGTATAGTAAGTATATGGATGATCCTGGAACCATCGAACTTCCTGAAGAATATTTAATGGGCGGTGATGGACCTGTTTATGTTCCAGATACCGGAACACAAACCCAAACACAAACACAAACTGAAACAGCTCCTGTAGACACCGGCCCCACTACCCGTGAACTGATACTTCAAGCAGAGCAGTGGTTTTTAAATAATAACGTAGGATTACCGTACAGTCGTCAAGACTACGCCTCTGATGAGGATTATCTAAACGCCTTAACTGGGTTTATTGATTCTTACCAAGCCCCTGTTGCCGAAGTAAATACAGATGATACTGTTGTTACAGATGCAGGTACTACAGACACAACTACTACGACAACCGGCGGCATTACAGATACAACTACGACTGACGGAACTAGGATAGAACAACTCTTAGACCCTGAACAGTTGCGCGAAATGGGTTATTTAACCCAAGAAGAAATAGAAGCCATGGGGTATATGACCCCCGAACAAATGGCTGAACAAGGCTATATGAGTCGAGCCGAGTTCGATGAGTATTTAGCACAACAATCTCCTGGTTTAACTGCTGATCAAGTACAAAATATTATTGATCAACAAGATTATGACACGACGTTTAATGAATTAACAACGCGACTAGATGATTTAAATCAAAAATATGCTGACTCGCAATCTCAATACGATGCTGATGCAGCGAAAGCACAAATAGATCAAACTAAAAGCGACTTACAAAGTTTTTTCTCAAGCGCACAACCCAGTGGGCCGAGAACAGGAGCAACCTCTCAGTTTAGCAAACAACCTAGCTTTATCTCTGGTTCTGCTAACCCAATGGCTAATCTAATAAAATCTCAACGAGAAGGTACAGGACAAGATCCATACGATTATTACTACAGTAGTTTCACTCCTTCTTATTCAGACTTTAATGAGCCTATGTCTGCCGAAGAATACGGACAACGATCGGGACCAGTAGCGTTCGATTACCCGAACCCTTTTACACAGGGCGCGGCTAGTGGAGGCTCTGTTTCTAATTTTCAACAACCTCAACAACCTAGTTTTTTAAAACACGGAGGAGGTATAGAACAACCCTCCGTTGACCAAGGCATTGGAGCCGCATTAAACTTCCAAACTAATGTAGATCCTTTTCAGAGTGCCTTTAGACCTAACGTGAAAAGGAGATAGACATGCAGTCTGATAGAGATAGGATGAATGCGCTAAAAAGCAGATTAGGAATGGTTCCTAGAATGCAAGGAGGAGGACAACCACCCCCCATGCCTCCTATGCCTCAACAACCACCCCCTCCTGTTCCTGCTGTTGGCGGTGGCTTACCTAGTATTGCTGACAATATGAGAAACTCTATGCCTCCAGCAAGACCTATGCCTGCTCCTCCCCCACAAGCACCGATGCCTGCTCCTCAAGAGGGAGGAATGGCTGAGGTAGATCAAATGCTTGCAGGATTAGACGAAGACACCAGAGCTGGTATGATGGGAACAATAGAGGAGAGTGAAACTCCTGAAGAAATGTTGCCAAACGCAATGGCTTCTAGTGTTGCGGCAGTATCTGGTTCAAGAGAAGAAATTATAGCTACTTTCGACATAGCTAAAGAAAAAGCTCTTGCTAAGTTTGACGCTATGATGGGACCTCAAGCGGGAATGTCTGAGATAGACATGGGCATCATGGATCTTCTAGGCGGCGAGGAAGAAATGGCAATGGCTGATGAAATTAATATGTTAGGTTAGCCACGACTTCCATTTTTCATCACCTAATACTTCTTGAGCTAGATTTAGTTTGTTCCTAAGAGCCTTGACGATATTTTCGTCAACGGTTTTTGGTGCAACTAGATCAACATAAGTCACTTTACTGTCCTGACCTATCCGATGTGCGCGGTCTTCGGACTGCAGCCTCTTTTCTAAATCAAAATTATTCGAGTAGTAGATTACATTTTGTGCTTGAGTCAGCGTAATCCCGTATCCTCCTGTTTGTGTATTTCCTACGAAGTAACGAAGTTCTGAATCAGGATCTTGAAATCGTTCTATAACGCTTTCTCTTTCTTCGTCAGAAGTATCGCCGTAGTAACTAGCTACGCAATCAGGCCCACCTAGTTCTTGCATGGTTTCCACGATCTCTTTTATGTTGTGTCGGTAATTTGCCCATATAATAATCTTGCCTCGCATCTCACCGATGACATTGATCAGTTCGTCTATCCTATTGTTTTCTATAGGTATTTCTGTTCCCTCGTCTGTTTTCGTATAGCCACAAACGACTTGGTGAAGCCTGAGCATTTGCGTGAGTACGTTGTTTACTGACACCTGCTCCATCTCGCCTAGTTCTGCTATCGCATACTCTTTTAGCTCACCGTAAACTTTCTTTTGTTCAGGGGTTAGTTCTACTTCTCTGCGAAGGTAAACCTTGTCAGGTAAGTCAAGACACTCTTTTTTCAGTACGCGGTAGGAAAACCTATCTACGCGCTCCGAAAGTTCTTCTAGGTTCTGATAGCCTACGACCTGTCTAAATGATCTAGCACCGAAGTGTCGTTTAACGACCTGACCGTAGTGGTTCTGAAACGAATAGAACGAAGTAAACCCTAGCAAACTAGGAGAAAGAACTTCGGTCTGTGAATACAGATCTAAAGGAGACTGCGTAATAGGAAAGCCTGTCAGTATCCTTCTGTATTTAGCGTTTTTAGAAAGTTTGATAAGAGCCTTGGTACGAGCCGCTTTAGGGTTTTTAATTGTCGTTGACTCATCGATTGCTAACAGTGTCTGGTGAGCCAGTATAAAGTTCTCAGCGAAGGTCAGTCCTTTCTTAGTGCTGAAGGCTTCTACGTTCATCACTAGAATCTTTAGCTCGTTAGTTACCTCGAACAAATCCATCAGCTTTTGTTTCTCTTCTTTCTTAGGCGAGGGAGACCAGACACCTATCCGGTGATCTATGTAATCAGGTAGATGCGTAGGTAGCTCTCGTTCTGACCAGTTACGGTAAACTCCTTTGGGAGCCACAATAACCACACCCGTTACTGAGCCTTTACTGTAAAGTATCGCAAAGTTATCTATTAAAACTTTTGACTTCCCCGT
>CETN01028576.1_pt1 | contig 18074 bp, 26 predicted proteins | sample 531301 | NCBI WGS metagenome assembly CETN01 (sample SAMEA2622656, study PRJEB7988) | marine metagenome | isolation source: saline water (ENVO:00002010), including
ACCCATATTAAAATCCGATAGTTCTGACATGTCAATCTGCGATCCCATATTAAAAGGAGCACTAGGTTGAGACGTAAGCCCCGGTGTTGTTTTCATTGCATCATATTGTTGAGCTGCTGTTAATGCAGTAGGAAGTAAAACTGATCCGTCAGGAGTAAATTTAGGCAATGCTCCTCTTATACTTCCTTCTAATGTAGGGCTAAGAGTTAACATAGATTTTGGCATTTGCCCTGTTTGTGTATATGCAGCCCAAGCTAAAGGATTCCCTTGCCATACAGGGTTTTGCATTTGAGCTCTTGCAAAATCTCTTTCTATTATATCTCTATATGAATTTCTATATAAAGGATTTATTTGTTGAGCTAATAAATTTGAAGCAAGAGTCATTTGTCTTTCTTGAGCTTTTGCGTCTGTCGTGTCTCCAAATCCGTATGTGTCTTGTAAGTAAGCAGTTGCTGCAGGGTTGTTTGCGTATTGCCCTGCTAATATTCCTTGCACTTGATCCCATACATTTTCTGCAGATCTTTCTTGTGGACCTTTACGTAAATAATCTAAAAACTGTATCCCTTGCTCATCTTCTCTCATAGCAGCAGGATTAAATAAACCAAACTGTGTAGCTTGTCTGTTTAAATAATCTGTAAATGGAGATTGAAATATAGGGGCAATATTTTGTAAGTTAGCTGATATTAAAGCTTGTGCTGCTGCAGTAGGGGTCATTCCTGCTTGTGCAAAATATTCTCTTGGATTTATCTGAGGTAACCCTCCTGTTGTACTTCTTGCGTTTTGCTTTTCATTAGCAGGTTTAGGAGGGGAACTTGGTAAACTTTTAAAAAAAGGATCATCTGCAGGAGGTAATGTACTTGGGCTTTCTGTTACCCAAGTAGGCATAGTCCATTGTGCTTGTTCTGCAGGACTTAAAGGCCTTTCCATTCCTGTTTGTGTCATACTTCCTTGCTCTCCAAGAGGAGAATCGGCAATAAAGTCTGCAAATTTTGTAGCTGCTTTTTGTAATTCTTCAGAAGATTTTACTGCTTTAGCTATTTCTGCAGGATCGTTTGAAGAAAATGCTGCTTCTCTTAACTTAGCATTTGCTTCGCTTTTTTCAGCAAATTCTTTAAATGCGTTTTCAGATTCTGCAACATTTTTTTGTTGATCCTCAAGCGTCATTGTTCCACCTGTTCTAGGGTCTATTGTATTAGCAGGTACAGGCTTGTCTTTGTTTTCTTTAGACAAAGCATTTTTAATAGTATTATTAGCTATTATGTATGCTTGATCTTCAGAAACCCCCATATTGTCTACTACACCTGCAATTACTAATCTTTCAATTTCAAGATCACTTGCCCCTGCATTTTTGAGCTTTCTTATCTGATCGTCATTCATTTAATTCTCCCATTAAAAAGGTCCCGTTCCTCTAGCATTTGGTCTAGGGGTATTTGGAGGCACTAACGGACCTGCTTGTGGAGTTGGAGTTGGAGGTGGTACTCCCATTCCTGCATTAGGCATAGCCCTTGGGTCTGCTGTCGGTCCTGCCCCTCCTTGTCCTTGCATACCCATTTGTTGACTTTGCATATCCTGTTGTTGCCTCATCATCATTTTTTGTTTTAGTATATATAATAACTCGCCTAAGTACAATTGTGCAAGGTCTTCTCTACCACGTTCTTCTGCAGATTGCATCAATGTAAATAGTTTAGCTTCCGGTAAAAGCTCTGTTGCTTCCTGTTCTTTAATTGCATTATCAATAGTATCTGTATCTTGCAATCCAAGAATTTTATCTCTAATAAATATATCAGGAAGTAAAGGATTAGGTCCTTCTCTAGCAATTTGTGCCATGCTCATCTTAGACATATCATCTTGTGGTAGTTGTCCAACAAAACTAATTTCTATATCTTTAGCCATTTCAATACTTTCAGGGGTAATAACTTCATTAAAATAAGCTCTGTTCATATCTCTTCCCGATAATTCCATAGGTCTAAAGTTTCCTGACATATATTGATCGCACAATAACATACACATTTTCATATAAGCATCTTCTAATGCTTCCATTCTAGGTTGTAGTACGCTATCAATTCCTTGCCTTAAAGTATTAATTGCAAATCCTGACAATTGAAATTGTAAGTCTCCATATATACTGTGAGGCAATGTCCCTCTTTGCATATCTCCTGTAAGAACTCCCATAAACCCTTGAGTTTCTCTAGACATTTCTAGTAACCCTAATGGTTCTATGTCCTCTCCTTGAGCAAGAGAAATTTCTGTCCCTTCTTTATAGGGATCTTCATCAAGGGTTTTACTTCCATCTCTTGATTTAATTTTTAACCCTTGCCTTCTTGCACGAGCAGTAAGCTCTAACATTATTGACATCATTAAATTATTTTTTTCATATATATCTCTAGAAGATTTAAATACAGATTCTCCAAAATCTTCAACAGTACTTTCTATGTCTGTGTGTTCTGCTAAAGCTTGAATAGGAGGTGTTGACCCTACAGGTCCAATAAATACAGGGACTCTTGGAGATCCATGAGCTGTTGCTTTTTTCACTACTTGCCCATTCCCTATTACTACAATGTTTTCTTCTTTGTCATAGTAATCGTAAACATATAGCCAATCTTCATCAGCTCTGTCTGTAGCCTCTCCATTTATTCTTACTCCGTATTCTTCCTCTATTTCAGCTCTACCTTTTTGTATCTTGTGACAAGCCCAAGCTAATCCGTCAGCCCCGACTCCCCAATAAGTGTGCATAGGATCCCACGGACTTATATCTACATACGTTGTCCCGTCATTTCTTTTAGTTAACAAGGCTCTCCCTGCATACCAACCACGAATAGCAATATAAAATGCAAGTTGGTTTTTAATAGAAGGGCTTAAAGAATTTTTTAATCTTTCATCTGCAGATCTTAACATTCCTAGAAAAACTTTTTCTTTATTGTTATTAGCAAATCTTATTTCTTCGTTTTCATGTATGTTAGGTATTCGTGCTACCATTTCAGAAGATACTATCCATGATATAACTTTATCTGCATAAGTTTGTGGGGCATTAGATGTGTATGATTGATATCCGTCCCCTGCATCATAAGGATCTAATCTGTACAAAGAATAATCATCTTCCATTCTTTGTCTTAATTGTTCTGTATTGTCGTAATGTACATCTACTTTATCGATAATGTCAGATGCTTTTAATTTTTTTCTCTTTGCCATATTAGCTCCATCTTCTTACCTGAATTGTGCTTCTTCCTGTTACAAAGCTATACCCGAAATGATTAATCAATCCGTATATTAAAGCTTTTATTCCATGATTATACTTGTCTTGTGGCTGATTGCCAACCACGTTTCCGTCCCTATCCACTTTCCATTGATAAACTTTTGTCTGTCCATCAAACGGATTTGCTGCAGCTCCGAACTCTGATAACAAGCCTTTACATTTAGAGGAAATAATAAGTTTAGGTTCTCCTTTCCCTGTTAGTTTTAGTGTAGATTTTAATCTTTCAGTCCCGTCATTGATATTTATTTTTTCAGAATCCAAGTATAATCCTGTACTATCTAGCCAAACTTCTGCAGGAGCAGACATTGCTTGATGTTGATACCCTGCAATATCAATAACTCCATATGTTAAATCTTTGTACCATGGTCTATTTTGTGCAATGTTTATAATTTCTTCTGTAATTAAATTCTGTTCGTATATTTCATCAAATACTCTTACCTGATCATTGATAATTTGCACAGCACAGACAGCATACGCCCCTGCATAACCGGGGTCTATCCACACATGGACAGGTTCGTCAGGCACATACTCTATATTCTCAGAGACGTGTATGTCAGGACGGAACTCAGGAAACACAATCCCTCTTGGAGGGGAAGGTACCCCTTCTATTCTTTCCATAAAGAAATCGTCACTAGAAGATTCTTTTAATCTTAATATTTCAGGATCATTCTTTCCTTCAGGGTATAGATGTTTGTTAGTCCATGAAGGGAGAGAATAAGATTGTTCATTATTAACCCCGTATTTCCATGACTGAAACATTTGTGGGTACCAACCGAGTGAAGATTCAAAAGTCCCTGCAAGAAATAGCCATGCTTTTCTTGGGGCACACCTACCTCGTAGTCTGTAAAAGCTTTCAAGGTCTAGCTGACTTGCTTCACAACCAATAATTCCGTTGGGAGCTTTCATAGCAAGGGTTCTAGGGTCCTTGGCAGACTTGGTTTCTATCACAGTACCATCAGCAAGTTCTATCCTACCGGGGTCTACTCTCTTAGAAGCTTTCTTTAGTATCCCAAGTTGTGCAAAATCACTAACAAGGTACTCAAATTCTGCCCTAGTTCTCTCATAATCGGCTGCAACCAACCAATATAACCCTGCTTCTTCTGTTTCAAATGTCTTTTTTAACAGGAATTTACTAGCAATCATGCTTTTTCCTGCCTGTTCTCCCCCTGCTACAAGGATAAATCGCTTATCTGAGTCTAATATTACCTTTTGTTCTTCTGTAGGGGAGAAATCTACCTTCCCATACAGGTAATTTTCTAAATCATTTGTTGTCATTATCTAAAATTTCCTCAGCTTGTTTAACAACTTTGGATTTTTTGGCTGCCATTTTTCGTAATTCTGACACAATTGTCTTTGCATCATCAGATTGTGCGTCATTATTCCTATATTTATCAGGAAGGTTAGCATTTAACAGAGTAATAAGTAGTACCGGTTTAGAATAATCCTCGTTTTGTACCATCTTTTCTACCAATTGGAAGGCAGAAGCTTCTAAATCTTCCCCTATCCCTATCCGAATATCGTTATAATCCTGCTTAAACTGTGGATCTTCCTCTATTAACTGATAAAAATAACTCCGACTTAACCCTCTAACAGCCCTAACTGCACGGGAAACTGTCTTGTTTAACTCATAAGACTCTAAAAATAGTTTCTTTAATCGTTCTTTATCTTTTTCTGAATATGCCATAGATCTAGTATAACATACTTTCCTATTGCTACATTGCAATTGCATAATAAATAAATATTATGCAATTGCTATATATAGCTATAATAGCTATTATATATATATTATGAATATCAAATTGCAACTTATATTGCTCTCCCTTCTGTTTGCAACTGCAATTGCATATGCAATTGCAAGTACAATTGCATTGCAATTAATGTATAATTAACTTGGGGGTAGGGAAAACGCTTTCATTTCTCCTTTTGTAAAGTAACAATATGTTCCTACCCCTGCCAACCCTATACCACAAAATGAAGTTACGGCTTTAGATACAATGTGACACATACCAAACAGCCCCTTTTTTGTAAAAAAAATTCTGTCAAGGGTATCTACCGTTCTTTTGTTGTTTTTCTAAGCCATGCCCCCTCGTTGTATATAATGGTTGCGTTATTACTGTTGTACGAGCAACTCCATTATTAGAGCCACACACGTTCTTTTGTCGCCCTAGAGTCGCACTGAAGAGCCACTGAAGGACAGAGCTACGCATATGCACACGTATTTAGCACGAGCTACTGAAGGGGACTAGGAACGCACACGCACAGGTATATTGAGTTGCCCTAGAGCTACTGAAGGCTACCATGTGCGTAAGAGCTACTGAAGGGAAATTGCTATGTATGAGAGCTATAGGGCTAAAGATTGCCATACCATGAGAGCTATGTGTTTTTTTAGCTGTTTTGTTTGTCCACAAATATAAGATAAACCCCCTTCATAGCCCCTTCGATAGCCATACGGGATAGCTATGCTGAAGGGTAATTGCAATTTTGCCACCTGCATTGATTCTCTTCATATTGCTATCCCGAATAGATTTAGTGCTATAAGTGAGATGCTATACTGAGGACAAAACTTTTACTGTTGGAAAAAATTTTATCTCAGTAGTGTGAAGGGGAGTTAACCTATAGGTCTCAGTGATACTATCCCCATATACCTTCACTATACCTCTCACTGTATACAATGCTCTTCCTTCAGTATAGCTGAGACTAATAGGGATTTGACATTGGATTTAGCTCTTATACTGAGATATATAAGCAAAAATGGGAAAATTTGCCCCTTCTTACCTCCTTCGTAAAAAAACCTTAAAAGTGGCATTTTTTGGGTGTCTATAACCACAAATGATCTCAGTAAAATTTTTGGTCATTTTTATATAGTCTCAGTGTATACCTTTAGAGCCATTTTTTGCCCTGTATGACCACGATTCATCTCAGTAAAGTCTGTTTGCATGGCTACTGAAGGAAAACTTGACAAAATATTTGAAAAAATGTTACTATACTCCCAACATTTTGAAAATAAATTTTGGAGGTTTGAAGTTATGCCGAGAAGGTATAAACCTCAGAACTCACTGAAGGGCTACAAGGCTACTCATCTAGACTTCTCTAGTGAGAGTAAACCGATAGATGCCACTAAGCGAGGGACGAGATATAGCAAAATCAAGAGGTGGGAACGCACGGTACACGTGTGTAAGCGAGAGGCTCGACAGCAAGAGAAGGATTCCCTAACGCACAGTGTATGCGTATGGAAAGCCCCTTCACTGCAAGTGAAATAACTCACTAAAGGCATTGCCTTTAGTCTAGCGAAGGGTGTACGAGCATTTCCCCTAGCTAACGGGTGTATGCATATGCATACGGACTACCCGAACCAAGTGTCCACTAGGTAAATCGCATAGTGTCCTACTCTGCGACTTGCAGAGATCAAGCTGTGCAAAGTTCCGAAGGAGGGACTAGCATTATGGTTACAAAAAAAATACGTGCCATTTCTTATGAGGGGAATACCCTTAAAACTACATTACCTGTTACGACTAAAGGGAAAAAGTCGAAAAACGGGAAAATCCTTATTCACTCTAACGTAAACGGATCAAGTGACGTGCCGTCAGTGAGAACAGGTGTCGCTATAGACCCGAGATACGTTGAAGGTGCAGACCCTACACGTGAGTACAGACTCGTAGCAGGTGTTTACTCCATGCCGAAGAAGGAAACCAAGCCTAAGGCTAAAGTGAAGGCAAAAGCTAAGAAGTCTAGCCTTGTCGTACCTGAAGTGAATGCCGATACTCAAGCTTTGCTTGACGCAATGGTGTTGCTGAAGAAGGCAGGAGTTAAAATCGGTTAACTCTTCACACGAAATATCCCGATTCTCTCAGAGGATTTTGCGTCCTCTGAGAGATGTTCTCCTCACTGTCTGAGAGTGTGTACTCTCACTGATGAAGGCTTAAAAGAGCCGAAACAGTTTTACTAACCATTAGTCGAAGGAGAAATTATGTCAGATTTAGATCTGAGTTGTAGTTGTCTTACGAAGGACACAAAAGGAACTCTTTACGAAAAAGCAGGTCTTTGTCCTTGTAAAGAGCATAATGCCTTGTGCTGTTATGCTCACTACACAAGTTCTCCCTACTCTCCGAGTGGGGAAGATTACAGACGTCACAAAGTTGACGTTGTCGCTAAGGCTATCCTTGACTTTTAGGGTAGTGTTTTATTAACCCTCAGTAAAGAGAGGTCAAATATGATGAGCAAAAGAATGAGAAAAAAATCTCAAACTCGTTGTAGAAAGCCCTTGTTTAAGTTTAATGGCAAAGTCATTAGATGTGGACAGTCTTGGGAAGGTAAACTTTACAAGACAGGACTTGAGTTCAAGTATAAGTCAACAAGGCATTTTAGTAACCCAAATTACAAATCCCCGAAGATACACTGTGATGAGTGTAAGAGCATACACAATGTGTTCAATGCCATTCAGTTTCCTAAGGGTACACAGGTTAGATAGTGCTGACACAAGAAGAGAGATCAGAGCTAGATTATGTGTGTAAATGTGGAGATAGTGGACATGACCACTTATCCACTAGGACAGGGGAGGCCCCTTATAGAGTAGGGAAATGCAAAAACTGTTACAGATGTGAACAGTTTGCATTAGGAGACGAAGGATTACTTGCTCAGTAGAGCGAAAAAAATAAAATTATGAAATTGTTAACAAAAGCAATTACTGAAGGCTTTGATAGACAAGGCAACACTGACGGGAAACCCGATAGTGAAAAAAAAGTCATAGCAAAATTTTTCCACCCTGTAGGGTCTGCTACTTGGTATGCCATAGAGTATAACAAAGAGTGGAAGGAATTTTTTGCTTATGTTACAGGGTTAGGGTATGATGAGCTAGGATATGTTTCTCTCACTGAGTTAGAGAACACTACAGTTTTAGGACTTGGTGTTGAGAGAGATATACTTTGGGACTCTAACACTACCCTAGAACAAGTGAAAACAGGAGAAGTGAGATAAACTTCACTACACTGAAGGAAAAACTCTTCGTCTTGGCAAATAAGCTGAGACGAGGAGATAATCCAACTCATTACATAGCGAATGAACCAAGTATTGACTTGACTCAGTTTGGTAACAAAAAATACAAGTGTATGCTATGTGGCAAAAAAGTGAACAGTATACATCATTGGTGTAAGAAATGAGTAACCACCAATGGAATAAACAACCTGTGAAGACACAGTATGTTCATATTTACAAAGACGAAGTGGATAGTGAATTATGGCATAGCATAATGCGAAAACTTAAATGCGAAGGCAGAAATCCAATTTGCGATACTGACTTAATCGGGTTAGAGTTAAAAGTCATAGCTCATGAACATTTTGAAATTGACGAATAAATAAGGAAAAATTAACAATTTAAAGGAGGCGAGATAAGTTATGGGCAAGATATATGGACCATACAGTTTTATGAAGAAAGTTAATTGGTATGACGAAGAGCTTGAAGGAGACAACAACGGACTCATACATGGCTTGTACTTTATGAAATCTTACGACAAACCAACATTAATTAAAGACAAAATAAACGGAGGATTTAATTATCAAGAGAATGGTTATACCGAAGTTGAAGATGCAATGTGGTTTGCAACAGAAAAAGAAAGAGGAGATTACTATGAAAGATATAGCAAATAGTTTAAAAAAAATAGAGGAGAAGTAAATGAAGACAAAAGACTTCAATCACATTAAATGGCATACCAAGTTAATAACAGGACAACTCTTCGGAGTTTCTGAAAACAAACAAGGACAAAAAACTTTATATGTCATGCCAATAAGTAGAGATAATAAGTTTAATCTTAACGAGATAAGTGAAGTAGATTTGTCAAGAAGTAATCTTGACGAACTTAGCCCTTCAGAGTTAGATGAAATTAACAAAGCTTTTGGCACTAGGTTTGGACAATGTTACGAATACGTTGCCCCTAAAATAAAAACAAGTTTAGAGGATACTGTAAGCATTAACTTTGCCATTCTTGACGAAACAATAAGTGAAACAAACATTTATCTTGAGAAAATTGCTAATGCATTATTGCGAATTGCAATAGCTAAAGAGAAATAAATGGCTAGTCATAGTTACGATTCAACCTGCCCTAAGTGTAACAAAAGCATGGATTCATGGTCAGAAAACAGACCATACGATATAGTAGAACATCAATGTTTATACTGTGGATTTTACACAAGCACTAAAGAAGGAAGGTTAGATTTAGAAGAACTAAATGAGAATCGAGAAGATTACTATGAAAGATTCCCTTGTAAAAAACATGAAGATAATTATGGAGAGTTTAATTGCAAAGATTGTGAAGAAAAAACTGTTTTAAAAGAATTACCAAAATGGGAGGAATGAATGATATAAGGTAAAACTTGACTTCTTAGGTAACAAGTGTTACAATATTTTATGAAGGGTAGATTAATATTTACTCTTACTTAACAGGTATAGTCCGACACCACAAGTTCGGCATAGCAAAAGGAGAAACATTAACATATGGACATTCAAATCGATCCATTTAATGCATTTAGTCCTATTCAAAAGGAACCTTTATTTTCAAGAGCTAATGACTTGCAGTCAAGTGCGTGGTCAGTACAGCTTCAGAAGTATAATAAAGATAATGTTCCTTATTGGGACGAAGTTGGTACAGTAGGAAAGGAATACCTTTTAGTACCAAACAGTGAGGTCAATGAGTTGGCTTTAAATCTTACCGATAACTCTCGGTACGTGTGGGATAAAGATAAGTTATTCTTTGATGGACGAAGATACTTTCAATCTTTTACCACTAAAACTTTAACTAAAGAGGTTAAAGCAGGAGATGACATAGGGTTAGGATTAGCTTTTCAAAACAGCTATGACGGGTCTACTTCATTCTCTGTTAGTTTCTTTGCAATGAGATTAATTTGCAAGAACGGAATGATTTCCAAACAAAACTTACAGAGATTTAAATTCAGACATGATAAAAACATGGAAGGATTCCAAGATGAAGTGATGTCAGCCGTTGACTTTATTAACAACAGTGAAGTGCCTTTAGAAAGATTTGTTTCGGGTCTTAGAAATATGACTGAGGTTCCGTTTGATGTGAATACATTACACGAAATCAGAAAGAAATCATTTCCTACACTTCCTGTTACTACATTTGGTAAATGTGTAGACAAATTCCTAGATGAGTATGACCCTCATTCATTTGCTCAAGGTCACACTAATCTATGGGACTTTTACAATGCCTGTACTAATGTACTATGGCACGAAAAGAAAATTACTAACGCACACTTTGTACAAAACTCTCAGATTACTGACAGTTTATTACAATACGCAAGTGAATATACAGGCGAACAATTCTCTCCTGTAACAAACTAAACATGAAAGATAAAAATAAAATAGAACTTTTAAATGCCCTTCTGAAAGCAGGAGGGCATGACAGATCGATTACGATCAAGAACCAAGACCCACACGTTGGTATAGGGTTTGTAACAGTACAAGTTGACCTAAGTTTTTCTCAAGGAATAGAGATAGATTTAGGAGATGTTTTTACTGACGGAATGTTTGCAGATCTTTTTGACAATGAAACTATATATGAATTGTCAGGTAAAATTGCAAAGATTTTAGAAGACACTACAATTTCTGATGCTATAGACACAGGAACTAAGAAGTCTGATAAAGAATACAAAATCAATGAAGAAATAAATAAAATGTATAAAAAAGTAATTGATAATAATTCAGATCAGATTTATAACATGGCATGGGAAGAGTTTTGGAATGGATATGTAGAAGGATACTCTACAAACGTAAGAGAAGACGCTTCTATGGATTTCTATGACGAAAACTATGAACATGGTTTTCATATAGAAGTTAATCCTGTAGTCAAGGAAGTTAAATGAGTGAAGTCTTCTTACCTCACACAATTTTCTACACTAACGTAGAGCATAAAGAAAGTAATCCTCAATGGAAGGAGACTACTTATCCATTGAGTGCCTTTATGAATAAAGGATTATTAGGGGCTACAGATATTGTGCAGTTTAAAATTCAACCAAGTAGTAATCCTAGGCACAATACTGAGCACAGCCCTAGAGAAGATACTTTCTTAGAAAACTTAGCAATTAACGATCTTGAAATCACTTGTCAAGATGCTTTTATGTATAGCCTTAGAAACAAAATGTTTTCTATGGGGCAATTTATAAGAGTTAATTTTGAAATTGGGGATCCTGATAAATTTAATGTGGAATATCCTAAAGGATCTTGTCCGGAGTTTATCCACTTGATAGGGAAACGAAATAGTGATTGGTTAACATTGCTTTCTACTTTTAATGACGACATAAGTTACGGAGACCTTGCTTACATACCACATAATGTACTAACTTTTGCGTTAAGGTATGGGCATTACACTCTAAGTCCTAATTCTCCTGTGATAGCTCCTTTACTAGAAGATAAGACTGAAAGGAAAGGAACAGATTGGGATCAGTTACTAAATAACTAGGGCTTGACAGCTATAGTACAATAGTAATAGGAGGAAATTTATGCCTACAAATACAAAGAAAAAAACTAAGGGTGTTGGTAAAAAGCCAACACCTAAAGTTACTAAGAAGAAGAAAGTAGCTACTGTTAAAAAGGAGAGTCCTCCTTATATAACAGGACAAGACTTGCCTAACACTAAGCTTAAGACCAAGCTATTAGTTGCTTCAGTTCTTACATTTATTAGTAATGTAGAAATAACTGATATGAAAATGCTAACTAAAATGCTTGTTGATAATGAGCTTTATGGAGACTTTGTTAAAGAAGTTAAAGAAGCTAAGACTGAATTAGGATTCACTTCTAAAGTAAAAAAATACTTGAAGAAAATTCCTGTTGAATATCTTAGAAAAAACAAATTAACAAAGTTTAAAAGAGTAGATAAAGATTACATTCATGGACACTCAGAAGTGTACTTAGATGGCAATAGGTCTACTAACAATTAAAGAACCTATTTGGAATGGTGTGAATAGCAACGAAAAGATCGGTGTAAGTACCCACCATTTCGATACGTTTGACACATTATGGATACAGATAGGGTATGAGAATCTACAGTTAGATCAACCATACCCTAGCACATACATAATGACTAAAGATTTCTTTAATAATTATTCTAAACGTGATTGTATAACACATTATATAAAAGGAAGAGTTATTAAAGAGTTTAAAATAAAACATTTACAAATAAAAGAGGTGTAAACTGATGAATAAGAAACCTTCATTCATTGCAAACACTCAAGAAGTTAAATCTTCAGTACCCGAATTGACGGGGACTCTAACTATCAAGTCTGTTGAACCGGTAGTTTCTTCTTGGGGAGCTGAACAAAATAAAATTATAGGAGATTGTTCTGAAATTGGACAATACCCTGTAACGTTTTGGGTAGCTAGAGATAAACAAGCTAATCAAGGAGACGCAATTCCTTGTACGTTTAGAAGAAGAAGATTACAACAAGACCAAAGTGGAAATCTTAAAGCAGGATATTATCCTGACGGCAAGATGATTAATTGGGCATGGGATTGGGAGATAATAGATTGGAATGTTTCTAATGAAACACCTGTCCAACCTCAACCTCAAGTAACGCCACCTGTTCAGCCTCAACCTCAGCCTGTTGCACAGCCTCAGCCACAACCTGTCGTACAACAAGAGGTGTCTCAAGAAATGTCAAGAGACATGGTAATTTCTAGAACAGCTATGTTAAAAAGCTTAATGGAAAACCATAGTAAACCTGTTGATACATGGGACAGAGATGACCTTGGTCAAGCCTTGGTAATGGTAGCCGAATTAGTAAATGTAATTTATGATGAGTGGAATTAATGAAGACACTTGTAAATAATACTCGTAAATTATTAGAACTTGCTCCTCCTTTAGAAGTTAAAGCTAAAGGAAGAGGGAGGGTTTATGTTGACGAACTTGGGAAACAGTACACTTCAGTAACTACAATCCTTAACGTCATTAACAAACCTGCCTTGATTCCATGGGCTAAGAAACAATCTCTAGAAAAAGTGAAGTATGTATTACAGAATCATGTAATGAACGGCACTTTACCTGAGATTAAAAACTCTGATGACATAGATGCAATCATAAATGAAGCTAGTAAAACTCCCGATCAAGTCTTGCAAACAGCAGGAGACTTCGGGAGTCATGCTCATGCACTGATTGAAAAGGTTATCAATGCTAGAATAAACAATGAAAAAGATCCTGTAATTCCTATTGATTTCAAATTTGTTATGGAATCTTTTGAAATGTTTTGTGAACAATACAACCCTGTGTTTATAGGGAGTGAAGTGCAAGTATGTTCTGATAGTATGTATTATGCATACGCAGGTACTGTAGATGCAGTTATTGTTCACGAAAATAATACTGTTGTTGTAGATTTTAAAACAAGTAAAGGAATTTATGACGAACACAGATTACAAGTAGGGGCATACAGCCATGCCTTACAAAGACTTAACAGAAAACATCTTAACTTAATAGGAGAACGAAGTCCTTTTGATATGGCATGGGTAGTTAAGTTAGGAAAAGAAAATGCTAACGTAGAAATAGATAAAGTTATAACTCTTCCAAGTTATAGGGCTTTTGAAAATGCTACAAAACTTTATTACAAGTTAAAGGAGAAGATGTGGTTAGAGAAGAACCTTTATCTTTAGACACTTTAACATACGAACAAATAGCTCAGATAGAAAAGAATCTATCTGAGCCATGGGTACAAAAAACTTATACATTTAATGAGATGATAGTAAGATTGTTGTGCCAATCGTTAAGACAGAATCGTTACTTAGCTGACATGATAGGTAGTGCCGACATGAGATCACGTTTAGCTTTTGGTAACGCATTAGAGTCTAAAGAAAAAATGGAAAAGTTAGTAGAGAGAAACAAAAAGAACTTTGAATTTCTCATTAACAAACCTAAGAAAAAAGAAAATGGAAATGGAAAACAAAAAGGAATTTCTGTATGAGTGATTACACTTTTGAAGAAATAGGGGGGAGTTATACTCTCAATTGGCAGAAGGATAGCATCAAAGCTATTGTTGATAGGATATCAAATAAAAATGATAGCACTACAGCTATAGTTAGATGGTTTCGTACTGATGAAGGAGAGTTGTTATTACATTCCTCAAGATTAAACTTTCATAGTGCCTCCGGTAAGAAAGGATTGTCTAGTATTCTAGATAAAACGGCTGAGATGTATGACGCACAGCCTATTCATTCTCATTGGTCCACTATGATTGAACAGCTCACGTATAAAGTAGATGAGCATATGATGAGAGGAGAACCCTCTGTCATAGTAGGGAACCTTGATGTACAAGAAGTTTACCCTTACACTTTTTATCCTTTCATAAGAAAAGGAAGACCGAACATATTGTTTGGTCAAGGAGGGTCAAGCAAGTCATACTTTGCTATCCTCATGGCACTTATGTTAAGTAACAGGGGGTACAACGAGGTAAGTCCTGTTAAACCTTTTGCCTCAGAGTATTTGTGTGGACACTGTCCTCCCGAGGTAACAGATTGCCAAGCTTTAGATCATGATTCAAGTGTGATATATCTTGATTGGGAAAGCAACAAGTATGACTTTGACAAAAGAGTTAAAGCTGTCGCTAAAGGAATAGGATTACCTAACCCTAAGCTAAGATACAAATCACTATCAAAGACTTTTAAAAATTCTATACCCGAAATAATAGCTGAGATAAGTGAGCATAAAATTAAAACAATTATTGTTGACAGTGCAGCCAAGTCTGTAGGGGGAGCATTTAATGATGCTGAATCAGTACAGGTTTTGTTTGAAGAAATCAGAAAGTTGAAAGTCGAAAACTCTTTAATCATAGATCACATTGCTAAAGGAGGAGTCGATCCTATAGGGAGTGTTCTTAAAATAAATGATGCCGGAAATATATGGCAGATAAATAAGAGCCAAGAACAAGGGGCTAACAATATGACAGTTGCGTTTCATCATAGAAAAAACAACGAGGGTATGTTAGAGAATCCTATAGGTATGACACTTTCATTTGAGGTAAGTGATTTTAAAAATACAAACAGCGTTAGGTTCAAAGAGACATCTGTTGACGCAGACCCTTCGTTAGGTAAGGAGTTGTCTAATAAACAAAAGATATTAAACTTGCTTAAAACTTACGAGCCTATGAGTGTAGAAGTTATTGTTAAAGAGTTGGGTGTTTCTAAAGAAATAATTGCTCCCGAATTATCTAGACTTAAAGCACAAAATAAAATAGATAAGTTTGTTCAACAAGATGGAACAAGTAAGTATGGGGTTAAAGCTTGAAAGGTTATTTATATTTAGCTATTACAATAGCTATTATAATAGCTATTAATAATATTAACAATTGCTATTAATTGCAAAGCTATAATAGCTTTGCAATAAAGTAGCTATAGTTTAAAGGACTAATATGAAAAAAGATTATTACGAAAGAGAAGATGGTAAGATTTTAGCTTACAAAAAAAACAGAAAGCCTTTATTAAATCTTCCTACCACTAAAGCATTACAAGAATTTATAGGAACAGTAATTAGAAAATCTTTACAAGCTGAAGGACCAAGGTATGTAAAGACACAAGGGTATGCCATATGGGGAAGTCTTGCTACAAGAGATGCTCTTGTTACAGGAGAATACATAGCTAGAGAAATGAAAGAAAGAAAAAGTATAAAATCTTATGGGGATTCTATGTGGGCTGATATAAGAAGTATAAAATTAAAAAAGGTATATAGTAGACCTAGTCATCAAAAAAAATTAAACAAGATTCCAAGTGGGCATCAACAAATAGTAACCGGTGTTATTAAAAATATAGGGGATACTCCTATAAGAAATATAATGGTAAAGTTTGAATTAATTAGTAGAAAAACAGGAAGAAGATCTTCAGTTGCTGTAGGTATGGTTAAACAAAGATCTGATTTTCAAAACTTTTTAAGAGTAAGAGCAAAAAACGCAAGACCTCCAAGGTTTTTACCTGAAAGCGAAGAAGTTAAACCTTTAATGCCCAATGAAAGTGCCAAATTTGTTGCGAGAACGCATGATTACGTGGACTTTGTATGGAAAGATGATAAGTATATAGACATGGCTATTCCTATGCATGAATCTGTGTCATATGAGAAGCTTGTACGTGGTGGGGTAGGGGAAAATGGTAGATGGGTAAAGGTTGGAGACTATAAGCACAAAACAAATGGGTATTTCTTTAGCATGATGACTAAAAAAATAAGAGAATATTATGCAAAGAAAAAACAAAAAGCCCTACAAAAAAGAAAAGAGTTCTCTGTTATAAGACCTTTGGTTAAAAAATTAATAACAAAAAAATTAAATGAATTAGAATATGAAAACAAATTTGGAAATAAAAAAGTAACTATTTTAAAAAAGAAAATTAAAGACATTGCAATGAACAATGTTAAAAATAGTGTGGTAAAATTAAAAGATGACGAGAGAATATACGTTTACTATACAAGAGGTTCCTCCTAAAGAAATAAGGGGTAACTCAAGGGCTCATTGGCGAACTGTTAGGAAGATTAACAGGGAAAGAAGAGAGAGTGCTAGGTTATTGGCTATAGAAACTGCACAAAAGACAGATGAAAAAACATCTATTACTCCTATAGAATCAAGGGTATTAATAAGCTATGAGTTTTATCATTGGAAACCTATTGACCTAGATAACCTTATCTTTGGTATGAAGTCTACACTAGATGGAATAGTTGACAGTGGTATCGTGTTAGATGATGCTCCTCATTTAGCAAAGATAGAAGCTGAGTTTTTCAAGGAGCAAAAGAAAGATAACAACTCTAGAGTAATTATTTCTATAAAAGAAATATAACGTCACAAACGTCACAAACGTCACACTCCCTTCATACAATATCCCTTCTAAGAGTGACATCAATGACATCAATGACATTAAAATAGTTGACTAAAGTTTAGTTTTAATATATAATTTTAATATCATTGTAATTCTAATTTTTACCTTAGCCTTAAGGTATTAATTTGTAATATGAAAAATCAGTGCCATGATCCTGTTATTATTATTAAATCTATTTAGGGTAAATAAAATAGGGGAGCCTGATTTCTCAACATAAAAAAACTCTTAGCCCTCTGAAATTATATTCAAAATGTTCTTTTCACAAGCTAAGAGTTTTTTTATTTCATGTTTAATTTAACAGATGCAACTATTTCCCAAAACTTTTTCATGAGTATAGATCTTTCTTTAGGGGTTATTCTTTTGTCCCTACCGGTCTCTTCTATCATGACAAGTAATTCGTATGCTAATACGATAGTCGCACTGTAACTTCTTACAAGCTTTAATGCCATAGCAAAAGTTTTCATTGGTCCCTCCTTTAATTTATTCAGCTTCCAAGATTTTCATTCCAAGAGCAATGATCCCTCCGATACAACCCGAAGCTATTTCGTTATATCCGTTTAGAATCCCTGCTACTGAGAGCACACCTAGAACCACAATAGATAAAAATATTTGTGGTCTAAATTTTCCTAGCCATTGCATTACTTGTCTCCTTTAAACACATCTTTGATGTCGTCTATTTTATTAAGCATCTTATCTTCTAAGCCACTATGCTTAAACCAATACTGTGTGAGGTAACTTACTGCAGTAGTAAGTATGATTGTCCCTAGTCCTATTTTAATTTTCTTTTTCATTGTGTCCTTTATATAGGGAGAGAGTAATAAGTAGAAGGCTAATTATTAATTATTAATTCATGGAAACTAAAGTCTCTCTCCCATTATTTTTATTGTGTAGTAGGCTCGGCTATGCTGACCTCCACGTTTCCTGTCACGTTCCACACCTGTGCTGTCACAGTTGTGGCTACAGTAAATTCTTTAGA
>CETN01008772.1_pt1 | contig 18018 bp, 36 predicted proteins | sample 531301 | NCBI WGS metagenome assembly CETN01 (sample SAMEA2622656, study PRJEB7988) | marine metagenome | isolation source: saline water (ENVO:00002010), including
GGTGCTGGTCGAACCGGACTTGCCTGTCTTGGCGGTTCCTGTGGCGGCGGTGATGATGGCATCGTCCATCGCCCGGCCCATTGCAGCAGCGGCTGCCTGAGCATAGGTGCTGGTCGGATCAATGAGCATCTTGACCTTATCGACATCGTCGATCAGATCTGCCCATTCATACGAATCCATCGTGACCATTCTGCGAGAATGGGGTGTCTCGACGACGGGAGTGTCCCCGTGGCGCGAGGTGCGCTTCACAGCAGCTGCGGCTCCGACCTGGTCGAAGAACGCCTTCTCGCCCGTGACGCTCTCCTCAGATACGCCGCCCCGAAGAATGGAGCCACGCTGCTGAGACAGGAGCTGGACGTTGGTCGAAAACTGCTGGGAAAACGCGGTGGTGATTTGAGCACTCATTGTTGCTCTCCTTTCACACTAGCGTTTTGGTTGCTCGCTACCCGGCGACCGCCGGACGAAAGGTTCGTACAGTTAACGGCTGCGTCCGCCAGGGGCCTGGGGCTTGTCCTGGTTTTTGTGTCTGTGTTTGCAGGGGCCGGAGCTTGTCCTGCGTTACAGACTAGGCAGAAATGGCTGCGATCTTCTCTTCGATCTCGAAAGCCCTTCTCACCTGGAAGTCGTGCTCTGGATGCCTGTTGTCCCAGTATGGGGTGCCAGGTGCGCGCAGCTGAGCCAGCTCTTCACGCATTTCGTCAGGCGTCTGACCGCCTGTCATCTTCACCCCTTCGAGCGTGTCCTCCGACACTTTCTCATGGATGAAAGATCCGATGTTTGCCAGGAACCGGATGAAGGACGGGTGATCGCCCAGCATCGTGCCGTCCGGCATGGGTGTCTCTGCGAAGTCGAGCTCACCGAAAGTCTCGAGCGCTGCGTTGGCCAGGCCCAGCTGATCCTCGTAGGCCTCGCCCCACTCGCGCTTGAGCTCGAGCTCGGTGTCCGCCTGGATCTGCTCGGTATGTGCATTGTCCTGCCCGACGAGCTCGCCGAGCCGTCCGCCATAGCGATCCATAATTAATTGCGCCTGGGTGTTGTTGAGCCCGGCCTCATGAGCCACGCCCATAAACCACTGAACCACCCCGTCGTCCGGCTGTACGCCCTCTGGAGGGGTGTAGTCGATCTGGTAGCCGCTGGGGTCCTCTGGACGCCCGAGCTTGCTATAGACGGCGTTCCAATCGTCAGCGGTGGACGATTTACCTGGGAGCGCAATCTTGTCCGCGCCGATCATGGATTGTGCATGGACAAAGCCCTTCGCCAGGCTGCCTACATCTGCAATCGTTGAAAGAGATTTGTGATCCCGGATCTCCTCGGGGATCATTGAGCGCCAGTTGTCGCTGGTGCCAGACGGGGCTACCTCCTCGGTGGAGACCTCCGCTACCTGTTCTTCACTCATTCTGTGCCATTTCCTCTAGCTGTTTATGTTCGCGCAGCATCGACTTGATGAACAGAACCACCGTGCGCTGCCCCTCACGGTAGGCTGTCTCGTTGGGATCTACAGAGAAGGTCGAAGAATGTTCACAAAACCTCACGCCCAAATCCTCGAGGATCCGCTCCCCTTGAACTGACGTGAAGACCTCCTTGTAAAGCTCCCTGGTATCTTCCGGCGTCATTGCTTGGTCGCCTCAATGAACGGCGCGGCTGCCCCAGCTGCCTGGGCTCGCTCGGTCAGCTGCTGCTGCTGTGCCTGGGCTTGCTGTGCCTGGGCGCGCTGCTGGCGCTCGAGGGTGACTTGTTGGTCGCCCTTGATGGCTGTTGCCGGGATCCCAAGCACCTTGATGATGTGCTTCGAGACGCCGTCTGTGTCGATGTAATCCATGATGGATGGATCGAGCTGGGTGAGCGGCATCATCAGCTCGAGCAGCCTGGTCAGTGCCTGGATGTCGCCCTGGCGCTGTGCTTTGGCCAGTGGGCTCACATATTCGATCTCGATGTTTCTGTCGCGCATGAACTCCGGTGCCGGCGCAAAGGCCTTGTTCCTGGCCAGGATGTTGTAGGTCCTGGTGATGAGCGGCTGCAGCAGCTCGGCCTGCATCCTGCCCATGACCGGGCCGAGCAGTCTCATCTTCTCTTCGGTGCGTTGAACCACCTCGGTGGCCGTCATCTGCGGTCCCTGGCCGAGGATCAGCTGATCGACATAGAAGGCCGCCCGAATTGCCTGGCGGCGTTGCTCCTCCATGTTGAGGCCCAGCGGGTTGTTGGCCCCGATGTTGAGCGGCTCGATGCGGTCGCGTGTCCCGCTGCGATAGAAGTTGAGGCCACCTGGCACGGTCCTGACCGGCAGGATGAAGCCGTCGTCTGGCACCAGGAGCGGCGGATCCACCTGTTTCTGTGCAGCGCGGATCGTCACCTCGGACATCTTGTTCAGCATTTTGATGTCAGCTAGGGCTGTCATGCTCGGGCTGCGGCCGTATCCGATCTCGAAGGAGCTCTTGAGGAACCTGGGCGCCATGTAGGGGAACTCATCAAAGCCCCCCTCGCTGATGATGATCTTCTCCTCGGGATCCAGGTAGACCGATGCGATGGGCTTGTTCTGGCTGTCCACCTTGGTCACGTCCCGCTCGTCGCGCTTATAGACGGCGTGGATCAGCGTCATCATCTGGTAAGGATCTGTGTCGGCTTTCTTCAGCATCTTCGGGCTGACGTTCTCAGCGCCAAAGCGCGCCATCACGGCCCTGGCCGGCATCTTGAACTTGCGATAGACGGTATCGACGCGGCCGTTCTGATCTTCTGACAGATAGCACTCGGAGATATGCCTGGTCGAAAAGCGCAGAGAGAAATCATCATCTGCCTCAACGAACATGACGGCCGTGCCGAATGTAATCAGATCGTGATACAGCTCGTGGATCTGCTCCTGGAAGTTGGAGCGGTTGAAGCTGTTATACATCACGTCTTCGACAGATTGCAGCCACTCCCTGGCTTCGTCATCGCCATCGAGCTCGCGGTCGCCAAAGCTCAGCGAGAACCAGCTGGTCGAGGCGTTGGTCAGCATCCCGTGCAGCGAGGCACTGAGCAGCTCGGCCGCATGGATGGCGGTGCCATCGAAGATCAGCTCGGAGCGCTTGTCGCCAGGAGACCTGACCTTCGTCACGTCTGCCTTACGCGGCACGACGTAGTCAGCGATTTCCTGCCAATGGCTTTCCCAGGTTTGGCGCTGGTTTTCCAGGCTGCCAAAGCGTTTTAGCAGCATGGCTGCGTTGTCATCCACGGCCATGTTAGCTCCCTAGAAGCTGTTTCTTTTCTGTCGGTGCATCGCCCAGGACGCCGCGTGAGCTCGTCAGGATGCTCCTGGTGCGTCTGTTCCGCCTGTATGGGCTTGCCCTGCCCCTGGCTGCTGCTGCGGTCTCTGTGGCGCCCCTGACAATCGAGCGAGGCTGTACAGGGTCCGCCGCCGGCGCGGCCGGGCCGGAGGAGACCGGCGCGCCTCCGCCGGGAGATGAAGGCGGCGCACTAGCTGGCGGCGGAGCTGCTGGAGGCGCAACGGGCGGAGCTGCAGCTGGTGCAGATCTTGGCTGATCGTTGTCGCTGCTCGTGTCTGGCGGTGCCATTGGATTATAGCCAGGCCGGCCCGAATAGGTCCTGCCGCCCATCTTGTTTAAATTGATGACGCCTACGACCTGGCCGCGCTCGTCCCTGACTGCCTCACCGCCGAGCTCCAAGCCTCGTGTAATATCACGGCGGGTCTTGTCGCCGAGGCCGCCTATGAGACCGCCAACAAAACCAGGCAAGCGATTTGCCTCAGCTGTGCGCTGTCTGGCTGCGACTTGGGCAATGGCTGCGCGATTATCGCGGCCGCTGTCTTCTGCTACCGGGCCACCCATCAGCTGGTCTCCTTCTTCTTCGCCTTGCCCATCAGGCTGGCATATTCCAGGGGTGCGTCCTCGAGGACGCCGCGCGCACTGGTCTTGACGGTCTTACGCCGGCTCACAGCCTTCGGATCCTTGGCCCTGCGCTTGGCAACCTCGACAGGATCATTCGGCCTGACCTTCGGCTCAGGGACCACGGGCGGCGGGGGTGGCGGCGGAGGCGGTGGAGGTGTCGGAACCTTCGGTGCTAAAAATCCCATTACAAGCTCATCCCCAGTGGGTTGTACTTACTGTCGGCCATGATCTGCGGCGGCCTGTCGGACCAGCTGTTCTCGCGAAGCCCTACCGCCAGATAGCGGAAAGCATCTGCCGCATGTGACGACCAATCATGGACAGGCGTATTGCGAAAACTGCGCAAGCGCTCGTTATAGGCCCGGTGATACTGCCTGAGCGCCTCGAGCCCCGGCTTGGTGAGCTCTGCATCAAACCAGCACCTAGGGATCAGCATCTGTGCAGCATGGATGCCGTCCTCGAGCGGTAGCTTCGGAACTACCCTAAAATTTATTCCTAGATCCCAGGCAGTCTCGCGGCGGCTCTTGCCAGAGCCCAGCTCGCGGACCTCGATGTCGTGCGGCGCGTTGTGGGTGCCGTAAAAATAGTCCTTCTCCTGGAGCACCTTCGCATAGTGCGGGAGCCCCTCCCCCCTGTTCTCGTAAAAATCTATGACGTGGATCGCCCTGCCGACAGACTGCGTAAACCAGATGGCCGTCGAGTCGCCAACACCAAGATCCCACCAGGTATCCACCCTGCAGCTCGGGTCGTAAGGGACCGATCCGATGCGGCCCTTCTCGTGAGCCTCCTGCATCTCCTTGCCGAAAACAGCCCCCGGTACATTCGCCACCCAGCTGCACTCGTACTCCTGAGCATACTGGTCAGCTGTCATCATCGACCTGGCTGCCTCGAGCTCCTCTTCATCCAGGATGTCAGTCTCGCTCGCCCGATAGATCGCAGTGTGCCACTCAGACTGCCCCTCAGCGGCCGTGTAAAGCTCGTAGAAGGCATTGTGGCCCCTGGGTGTACCAATGAACAGCGCCCAGCCCTTGCGGTCGCTCAGAGCCGGCCTGATGATCTCAGGAAACAAGCTCTCCGGCATGTCAGCCATCTCGTCCAGGACAGCACCGTCCAGATAGATCCCCCGCAAGCTGTCAGGGTTCTCAGCACCCAGGAGCTGGATCCTCGCTCCATTCGGCAGATCCGCTCGCAGCTCAGTCTCGTGGAAGCGCACCATAGGCACCGCACCAGCAAACTGCTTGAGATAATCCCAAGCCACAGCCTTGGCCTGGCGATAGGTCGGCGCAATGTACGCATACCTCGGGTTGGGCTCAGCGCACAGGATCGCATCCCTCAGCAGATGGTTGATAGCCATGACCGTCTTGCCAAAGCGCCGGTGACATACAACGACGCCCCAGCGCTTGCTCGAGAGCTCGCCGTGGAGCTGACCCTGCAGCGGCCTGGGAGCGTAGGGGATCTCGATCTGCATGTGAGAGACAGGCTCCTGTCAGGCTATATATGTATATAGATCCGGCGGCCGGGTCTGGGGGTGGCAGGGGGTCCTCAGCTGCCAGGCAAAGCCCCCGTTGCGGGAGCCAATCCCGCGCCCAGACCTAGCAGAGCCGGGCATCACAGCCTGCTCGGTCACTGCTCGGTCACTGAGCTGCGCTGAGTAAACTGAAACTTGGTTGACATGCCTGGCCTGCCTCGTGCGCGCGAGCACTGCCACGCAGCCAGGACACTACACTGCTCACCCCGCAGTAACGGTCGCGCCTTGCCAGCTCAACGTGATCGCCCCGCTGGTCTGCTGCTTGTCGTCTGCTTTGTCTCTGATGCCGAGCGGCTGCATCTGCCTGATGTGCTTGTCCTTGTGGTCAGCCTCGAGGCGACGACGTTGCACCTCAGCCATTGCCAGCTTCGGATCTGTCGGCAGCTCAGCCTCGACCAGGTCAAGGATCTGGTCACGCATGACCTCACACTGCAAAGCCCTGGCCCTGCGATAAGCGCTGTAGGCATCCTCATCGTCCTGGACATAGCGCAGCATGGTCCGCCAGCTCGGCAGATGTTCGCTGTTGTTGCAGATCCTGGTCAGGCTTTCGCCTTCCGCAATGCGGTCACAGATCTCCTGGAGCTGCTGCTTTGTAACCTTACGCTTTGCCATGCTTCTTTCTCTTTTGATCTCTCTTTTTTTTGGATCGCCGGAACTTCATAGCATTGATGGCTGGAGTGCTGCGCGGATAGTTTTTGTATCTCAAGCTGAACCTCTACTCCAAAGAAATGAGGCCAGGCTGTTGCGGACCTGGCCCCAAGGGAAGGAGGAATTTAGGTGAAAGCCCGAGCTGCAGGGAGCAGGACTCGAGCTTGGCAAGAACTGTACGCTTTTCGAGACAATTGTGCAAGCCCTGTCGATTTTCACGTCAAGGCCCTTGGCAAATGATGCCACAGTGCTTATATTCAAGGTGAAGGGAGATTTGATTGGCTGAAGAAATGACTGTCGAAGTGATCTTCATGTGGGTCGCCGGGGTTTGCACCTTGGGCGGCCCTTTACTTTTGGCACTGGCTACATAGGAGGACTGCCGATGGCAACGCGCGAAGGCAAGCGTTTCAAGATCTGGGAGGAGGCTGTCGCTTACCGCGACAAGCATGGCCTCGAAGTCATCATCGAGATCTACGGGGCTCAGACAGGCATCACCTACCTGGTGCCCTGGCAGCCTAAACCAAAGAAGGAGGACTGATGAAGACCAAGCGACCAACCGGCAAGACCTGGAAGACAGCCAAGCTGTTCAAGGTCTACCTGGGCATGAAGGCACCAGCTGGTGCTGCAGGGCTCAGGCTCATGTGGGCCATCGTTGGCCACAAGTGGGTCAGGTGCTGCACACCGATCACCAACGTAAAATTCAAGATGCGGCGCGCCATGTGGGACGAGCTCCCAGCTGGCGACCGTGAACTCATCAGAGCTTAGGAGGAGCGATATGGGAATGATTGTTAGCGTTTACCGCAGCTTTCAAGACAAGGGCGAGGACTGGCTCGAGGTGACTGACTGCACCAACGGTGGGGTCACTAACTGCGAGACCGGCGTCCACAAGCTCACGCTGGTCAACGTCGAAGGCCCCTTCGATCCAAAGCCTGACCGTCCAGCTGCTTGGCTGCTGCCCGGCAGAGCACCCGGCACCGCCAAGATCGTGCCTGACTGGGAGTACCAGGACAACACCTGGACAATGTTTGGCGGTAACTACGCCGGCACCAGCGACAGCCGGTTCACCGAGGCTGTCGAGAAGATCACGGGCGGCACGTTCTACGGCGCCGTGCCTATCCATGACCGTGTCGAACACTGAGGAGGACTGACATGACAGTGATGACCAAAGAAGAACAACGCGCTCGGGACGCTCGGCTGCACCACGACGAGCTCGAGTTTCAGCAGTGCCTGGGCGAGCTCAATGGGCTCGAAGCATACGACAAAGCCACAGATCAGCAGAAGGGCATCATAGCCTTTGGCATGACGCCGGTCGAGCTCATCCCTGTGGCTTGCGAATACAACGGCAAGGCTGGCCACCCTGCCTGGAAGAAGGGCTTCGCCCTGGGCCTGATGAAGGCAGCTAAACGGAATGGAGGTATGCGGGTTTGACGATCACCGTGTTTGACATCGACAGAGAGGTGGAGCGGCTCAAGCGCCGCCCACTGTGGGAGCTCAAGGCAATGGTCAAAGCCCTGAGCTTTCATCGCTGGTGCAATACCAGCGAGGAGGAGCTGCGGCTCGAAGCGGCCAAGATAGTCATGAAACAGAAAAGGAAGCGCAAATGAAAACAGATACAGCCTTCGACATGATCCGCGACCTGGGCAAGGCGTTCCGCACGGCTTGCATCGAGCGTGGATACGAGCCCCAGGGTGGCTGGGATGGCGACCTGATGAGCGGCCTTGCCGGCTTCGTCAAGCTCGAGCTCACAGACAAGGACATCCCTGGCATCACCGAGGCGTACACCATCGTGATGGCCAAGGCAGCAAAGCTCTGCTTCGAGGCAGCTCAGCAAGCTGCAGCTGAGGACTTCATCGCTGACCAGGACACGGTAGACCAGGTCACAGCCGGTAATACAGCCTGACCAGCGCGTCCTTGTAACGCCGCTTTACGATCCTCGGGTCATTCAGCCCGAGGATTTGTGCAATCCGAGACCACCTCGGGCCCCGCTGCCGGAAAGCAGCGCTTTGACATACAGCCCAGACCAGGCGCCGATCCTCGTCATCCATGTAGCGAAGCGCCAGATCCAAAGCCATTTCCCAGCGATCAATCTGCTCCCCCGTAGGCTTGAGCCTGGGCACCTCCATCGCGTTGTAGCCATAGGCCATGCCGTCCTTCGGATAGTCTGGCCAGCCTGACATGCGCTGTCTGCGAAAGGCAGCCGGGAGCTTGCGCTCAGTCTCTGCAGCCTCGAGGAACAGCTCATTTAGCTCTGTCATGCTTAGCCGCATCGAGCTGCTCCTGCATGGACAGCAGCCAGAACTGCCTGTCGAAAGGTGAAAGACTGGAGACCTCGAGGATCAGCTGCGCGTATCGATCCGAGCTGTAAGTCGGGCGAAGCCGGCGCATGACGCGACGTTGCAGCTCGTCCAGCGGGTTGGCCCTGGACCGTGCTATAGCTGAGCGATAAGCAAAGCTAGTCCGCTTAGCTACGTTCGAGATAATAAGTTTAGTTTGATTATGCTCAGGCATAGCGCTCAGCTCAGCGCATAGCTTAGCGCTTTGCTAAGCTGCGGCTGCGCCGATTTTATCGAGGCCGACATTCCTGTCAAGCCCCTTGACCGAATCCGATGGCTTGCATGACACGGCGCCACCAGGGCAGCTCGGGTGCCGGCTCGAAGCTCGAGCGCGCTTGTACGATCCGTTGCTTCGCCTCGTTGTCAGCCTTCACCTTCGCCCAGTACGCCGTCGCCCTGCGGCTTGCCGCCTCCCGCTGTGCCTTCGTCCACTTTCTGCCCATCTGTTTTCTCCTTGTACCATTTAACCATCACGCGCCAGCAGACATCGTTTGAACAAACCAGGTCACCGCTGGCGAGGATAACCCAGGTGCCAGCCTTGATGTGGTGCTGGCGTCCACAAGCGACGCAATTCTCGAGGCTGGTCAACCAGCCCTCCTCAGATGCGTCACGCCTTGCTTGGCGTCCTCGCGATCCCAGATCTCCTCCACCTTGTCAGCGAGCTGCTCCTGCAAATAGCCCAGGGTCAACGTCCCTGGCTGGCCCTGCAGATACTCCGGCAGCGCCAGATGATTTGCATCGAAGCTCGAGAAATATCTGCTGCCATGCCGGCGCACCGGGATCCGGTACAGCTCAGCGATCAGGAACAGACCCATGCCCTCGAGCTCGAGCCTTCGGATCTCCCTGGCAGCTTCTGCCAATGCTGCAGCGCGCCTAGTCATCGCACCTCACAAAGCCATCGCCGTTGCAAGCCTGACACTCCATCTCTTTTTCTGTGATATCGCCGCCGCGGATGTAGTCAGGGACAGCGACCTCATAAACCGCCCTGCCCTCGCCCTGGCACTCCTGGCACTCCTTGGCCTCCTCCCAGACGCCAGGAATCACCATGACCCTCACCATGACGCCCTCAGCTGGACGTGCATGTCCAAAGCCTCAGCGACCTGGTCAATCGACCTGGCCAGATACCAATGGCAGCCGGCCTCCTCGAGCTCGTCACGAAGCTGTTTCTGGTTGGCGCTGAGGCTCCCGCCCTTGGGGCGCTTGAGCTCGATGAAGATCGCGCAGCTGACCCCGCCGTGAGCCTGGTCGCCTGGCACAAAGATCTCGAGATCCGGCCAGCCAAACCTGGTGCCCAGGCGCTTGAGCTTCTGCTTGAAAGCGACGTGCCTGGTGCCCTCGTTTGGGGAATGATGGAAGACGCAGCCCGGGGGCAGAGCGAGCTGCAGCCAGTCAACGACCTGTCGCTGCAGCTCGTCTTCAGTCACGGGCCATGTAGAAGTCATTTGGCATGACCTCGCCCCCCGTCACCTCGATGATCCTCGCCATGTAGGTTCGACCAGGTATTACCTGGCCGTCACCACCTGGGCGGATGCACCACCTGGTCACGTCCTTCGCGTGGCTTGCGCCTAACTTCCGAGCGAGCTGAGCCTTCGACCAGCCCTTCTTCAATCGCCATTGCTCAAGTGTCATGGCCGTGTTTGTAACACAGCTTGACAGAATATGCCAAGCTGCTTATCTCAATGGCAAAGGGTTGGCAAACAATGCCAGGAGGATTACTATGACGCCCATGCCAAATAACCTTGATGCAATGATTTCCCGGTCGGGCATGTCGAAAAGAGAAGTGGCGGCCCTCAAGGGCATCACGCCAGAAACCTTGTCGCGTCAGATCCACGGCAAGATCCAGATGACACTGCAGGACGCCGAGTATTACGGCAAGATCCTTGACTGCTCACCTCAAGATATCCTTTTTGCTACACCGCCAGTGCCAATCATTGGCTACTGTCATCTCGTTTCGTGCGACCACAAAGACTTAGATTGTCCGGCTCATGGGGCTCATGTCGAGCGCCGAATCTCAGCCGGTGAAACGATGGGCAAAGTCTATTTGCAAAGTTACATGCAGCAAAACACCGGTGCTGTCCTATGGTCGAAAGCCGAGGGCTATTCGGGCATGTGGGAGCACTGGGACAGTGCTGTAGAATTTATTGAGCTCGGTCCAGTCGAAAACGGTTTCGTGTCTCAAAACGCTATACAGCAAGGCTGCTATGCTTTGCTCGAAGATCCTGTCGAAATGTTCGGTATGGAACAAAGGCTGGTTCACGGCACCCTTTTCCCCGAGCCAGGTGGTCTGTACACCGTCCACAGCGCTGAAACCCAAATATCCCTCAAAGGGCAAAAGTTGGCCTGGGCCTCGGCGGTGCTGGACGTATCGTTCCAGCCCAAATTACGAGGGATGCAGATAATACTAGACAAGTGACTTGACATAATACGTCATGCTCTAATACGCTCCTCCGCAAGTTATTTGTGGAGATGGCAATGTTACTTGATACCCCTGAGTGGGCAGCTAGGCATCATTATTTCTGGCATCACAATCCCACCCGAGAACGGGCGAAGGCTTTCTTCGACAAAGCGCACGTCCGGCCCCAGGTCAACAAGGCCTGGGAAATAGTCCAAAACCCCGACAGCACACCTGGTCAAAAGGCAAAAGCCTGGAAGACCATCAACCGGCTCAAGACCGGCAGCTCGGCCGCCATGAAGGGCGGCATCGATGCGCAGACCTGTTGTGACGCCATCCTGCTCGAAGGAGCAGATCCGGCTGAGGCCATCGCAAAACAGCTTGCCTCCTATCGCGATTACAAGCCCCGTGAGTGGGACAACGGCGAGGATGCAGCTAGGCACCAGAAGTATATTGAAGAGCTGCCAGCGGTCATTGAACACGCCCTGGCGGGGCTGCGAGAGGCGATGGCTCGGGAGAACCGGATCCTGGGCGAGATCGAGCTGCTCGACATGCTGCCTGGGCTCGCGCTGCCACACAACACCAGGCCAGATTACAACCGCCGGGGCGATCTCAAGACCAAATGGTCGAGCCCTGACAAACGAGCCAAGTCTGGCTTCAAAGCAGCTGCGATCCCAAAGTCCCTGACCGGCATGTTCGATATGAAGAACGTCTTCCAGGCGGCCGGCTTCTGGGCGCTCAACGGTAGGCAGCCGCCTTTCCTGGTGTACGCCAGCGCCTCGAACTATCAGATATTCACGCCCGAAAACTGCGACGAGCTCAAGGATGACTTCCTGGCTGACGTGGTCGAGGAGATCAAGGTCCAGCACCGCTGCACCGAGAACCTCCTGCAAGCCGCCGAAACCAAGGAGCAGCTGCTGGGCATGGTCGCACCAGACTTCAAAAACATCATCTGGAACGAGCCGCCCGGCTACCTGGCCGAGGCAAAGCGCGTATGGGGGTTAGCATGAGAGAGAAACTTATCTGGCTGCACGTCGATGACGCCGGCCGGCAGCTGCGTCCTTATTCCAGGCTGCGCGAAGCACTGCGCGTCCTGGGCGTCGTTTTCTTATCGATCTTTGCCGTGTTCTCGCTCTGGTGCTTCGCGGTGCTGGTCACGCTTTTGATGGGAGGTTGAATTGCAGAAAGAAATCACCTGGCCTGGCGATCCTGGGCCGACAGCTCACAGACATGGCCCGGATACCGAGCAGCTCGCGCTCGAGTTTGTGGCCCCAAAGTTAAGTGGACTGAGGCTGAAAGCCCTGCAAAGCCTGGCCTCAGTCCACCCTGGCCTAACTGGCAGTCAGGTTGCCCAAAAGATGGACGCCTGGCTTTACAGCGTCAAGCCCAGGCTAACCGAGCTCGAGCGTATGGGCCTGGTTCGCGACAGCGGCGAGCGCGCCAAGAATGACCGAGGCCGGCAGGAGATCGTCTGGCAGATTACAGGGAGGGGCGAGCAATGGCTAAAATCCCTGAGCAGCTGAAGCAGATCCTCGAAGAGCTCGGCCTTGCCCCCCAGGATGCAACCTGGGAAGTCCGGCCCAACACCGGCGTGTTCGCCGTGACGCACAAGGCCCTCGAGCGGGTGGCAGCTCACAAGAAGATCACCTTCGAGCCGCCTGTGATGATCGAGGCAAGCGCCGAATCGAAGACGGTCGTCATGCTGGTGACCGGCCGCATGGGCGATCAGGTCGAGTGGTCTATTGGCGAGGCCACACCCTACAACAACAAAAACGGCTATCCGTTTGCGATGGCTGAGAAGCGCGCCAAAGACCGCGTGATCCTCAAGCTCATAAATGTGGCGGGTGATGTTTACTCCGAGGAAGAGGCCGACGACTTCAAAGCATCGCGGCCGCAGCTCGCAGCTGCACCAGAGCCGGCGCCAGAGCCGGCAGCAGAAGAGCCTGAGCGTAGTGCCTGGGAGACCTGGGCGAACAGCGCCATGAACAAAATCAGGAAGCTGGCCAAGGAGGAAGGTGGTGCCTCGAAGCTGACGGGCTGGTTCAGCGGAAACATGACAGAACTGAAAGGTCTGAAGGCTGCCGATCAGCAGCTCTTCGAGCTGCTCAGGGCGTTTTATGACGAGCACTATGAAGAAGCCAACACGGGAGAAAGAACATGAGCTCACCTCACCTCAGCCGCGCCGAGATCAAGCTGCGCGAAGACATCAAAGCAGCTGCACCGAATCAGGCGCCAAACCTGTACCGGGCCACTGCCTGGATCCAGTATCGAACCGACTTCAACGAGGACACGCGGCGCTTCGAGCCGATGACCGCCGATCAGAAAGCCAAGTGCGACGAGCTCGGCAAGATCTTGGCTGATGCCGGCGTCGAGCTTAGCATCACGCTGTCACTCAGAGATGGCGAAGAGGTGAAGAACTTCCCCAAGGTTGCCACCTTCGCGATCTATCCGAACAAGCCTCGAGACCAGGCACCCGCCCCGGCGCCAGCTCCTGCAGCTGCACCAGCTGCCCCGGCAAGTTGGGATGCGATCTGATGGTGGGCGCGATGATGACAACAGCGGAGGCCAGCCTTGTCCTATTCGGTAGTGACGGTGATGCGGCGCGTCAGAAAACAGCTCGGCTCCTTGATGCCCAGGGCATTGAGAAGATCCGAAACGGCCGGCGGTTCTACTACCGGCGCCAGGACATCGAGCAGCTCAGCGGAGCTGCTAGTCTGGCCAGTCCTGGGGGAGCTGAGGGTCTTGGCCCACGGCTCGTATCTGACCAGGTCGATGACAGCTGAGCAGCTGGATGACCTCGCGATCCGATTCCACCAAGCAGCAAAAGAAACCCGTCGCCAAGAAGCGGCGGCGGGTCTCGAGCGAGCGGAAGGAGGAGATCGTGCCCTACGGGAGTCAGGAGGAGCTCAGCGAGCTGATGGACACATGGCCGGCTACTGACCCGCCCCTAAAAAGAAAGGGCCGCCAGCGCGGCCCTAATCGCCATTAAAGGCATACTTGTTTATTCAAAGATCGAGCTCACTGCGTCCAGCATGTGGGCATCTTTTTCATCATCCTCGATCCAATGGCCGTATGTCTGCTCGGTCGTCTGGACACTCTCATGGCCCATGAGGTTGGTGATCGTCCACCAATCATTCTTGAAAGCGCGGAGCAGCTGGCTGGCGTAATAGTGCCGCAGATCGTGCCACCGGATCTTTTCGACGCCGGCCTGGGCACAAGCCTTGTCCATGTTCTCCTGGAACCGGCTGTCGCTGATGATGGCGCCGGTCCTGGTCGGGAAGACCAGCTCGGTCTTAGCCGGCCGGCCGCGCTTGATGTAGAGCTCGCGCAGCTGGATCGCCAGGCCCCTGGGCAGCGTGACCTTCCGGTAGCCCTTGGGCGACTTCGGAGGACCGACCTCAGCCCGGTGCTTGACCGCCTTGTTGACATCGACCTTCGAGCCATCCAGGTCCAGGTCCGCCCAGGTCAGCGCGCGCTGCTCACCCTGCCGCAGCCCGGTCGAGCTGGCGAAGGTAGCCATGAGCGCCCACCAGGGATCCATCACCCCGATGATTGACTTGACCACCGCCGGCTGGACCCGTGCGACCTTGCCGTCTGTCGCCTTGCCCTCGATCTCGCCGATGGCAACCGCGCCCTGCCAGGGATCAGTCTTTCGGCAGCCGATTAGAATCGCGTAACGGTTCATCGCGCGGAGGCTGGTGAGGATGTTCTTGACTGTCTTCTTCGTGTGACCGACAGCCATCTGATCGAGCAGCTGCAGCTGGACATGCTTCATTTCCAGGTCGCGGACCTTGAGCTGGGCAGTGCTCTTGTTGTTCACCTTGAGCGTCAGGAAAAATTTCGCGTGACGATGTTTTTCAGACCAGCTCGATTTGCTGATCTTGCCCTTGTCGTACTCGCTTTGCAGATGCTTGACCCATCCGCCGACAGGCTTGTCCTTCTCGAAGCCGAGCAGATCGTAGAACGTCCAATCCCAGGCGCCATCTGTGTTGAGCTGCAGCTCGTCCTCGAGTCGGTCGATGTAAGCATGAGCTTCTTGCTTCGTGGCGAAATACTTCTGCTCGCCATCCTCGAGGACATAGCGAGTATCGACACAATAGGCAGCTCGCCCTGTCTTCGCCCGAGACGGGTAGTGATTGACATCTAGTTTCATCAGGCAGCCTCCTTTTCTTCGACCGGCCAATAGATGATTGTCTTGCCGATCACCTTAGTTTTGTACTTGGGCTCGTGGAGAAAGAAGGTCATCCAGTAATCTTCTGCCTCCTCGAATGTCTCGAACTCAGCGACCTTGTAGGTCTTGCCGTTCTTCCAGCCCTCAATCAGTTTCATGCAGTCTCCTTCTTCCAGGGGTTGACGACTTTGTCCCAGAGATCGTCGTCGTAGATCATGTCATCGATGAAGTCCTTGAGCTCGGCGATGACAGCGGTCTTGGTCATCTCGTGGTAGCCGGGCTCGAGGACGAAGGTCGTCAGCGCGTAGCCGGGGTGGACCCAGCCAGGCTTGAACATTATGTCCAGGACGCCGCACTCGAAGTCACAAGCCTGGACCTTAGCCCAGCGCTTGGCGCCGATGGCCTTCTTGATGGCGGCGGGAGTGAAGTCAGGCATGGGCAGCCTCCTCATACATCAGGCACTCAACACACTTGGTCTCGAAGAACTCGCACTCTTCACAGCCCTCGACAGGAGCGCAAAGCTCAGCCAGCTTTTCTTCGACTTTGATCTTGGCGAACCCAGTGCCCGGCTTGGCCGGGAGTTTTTCCAAGGCAGCAAGCACAGCCTCGAACTCTTTGACGGTCATCAACGCAGTCTTGGGCATCTCATCTCCTCTCAAAATTGACCCTACATATCAAACATAGTGGCATAATATGCCAATGTCAAGGGACAATCCCGCGCCCTATCTTGCATATTTAGAGACTGATTCTTGATATTGCAGTGACCGAGCAGTGACCCAGGCACAAAAAAAAGTCTCCAAAAGCTATTGCTTTCAGAGACTTACTGGAATCCGTGATGGCGGGAGTGACGGGACTCGAACCCGTCGAAGCCATGCTCTGACATGCTCTGAAACGTAGCAAAACAATCGCTTACGTCCAAGGTGAATGTCATCGAGACATGCTGAAAGTTATGTCAGAGCACCTCGTCCGTGACCGAAAAGTGACCGGGGCCTTCAGCTGCGGGTCACTTGGATTAGTGACCGGCTACCGAAACCGCCTGGTCTTTTTCATAATGCTCTCGGGCTGCTTCGAGAACTGCTTGCCCTGGCGTTTCGCCTTGCGCTTCGCCCTGGTGGTAGCAGCATACTCGCCCGGCGTCAGGGCCTTGATCGCTGCCTCGGGCAGATATCGCTCGCCCGTGACCGAGCTCTTCTTGCCGCTCTTGGTGCGCCAGTTTTGGTCGCTCCAGTTTTTTAGAGATCGTTGAGGATTTTTCACCGGCCATGCTCTTTCATTGCCGCTCTGTGTGATTCAGAAAATGACTTTCCCTTTCGCATCATTTTTTTCATCAGGGACATATGCTTCGACGTGTGATGGACTGAGTGTTTTTTCAGTGTCGTCTTTTGGCGTTTAGTGAGCTTCATGACGTATATCCCCCACCCCGTTTACGATATTCTCGGGCCAGCAGCTGCGCCTTCCGAGCACTCCACTTCCCACTGGCTGTCCCGTGAGTAGCCCTGCCCAGGATCGACTTAAACAGACGCTTTCTCATGCCAGGCTTGGTGTAGTTGCCAGCCTTGTTGACGGTCGATTTCTTCGCCATCACTTTTTCTTTGTCGGCTTTGGCTTCTTCTTGCCAGCCATTTTCATGATGCTTGGTTTTTTGGCCGAGCCCATGCCGCCGTAACTTCTTCCATATGCCATCACGCTTTTCCTTTCTTGGATCTGTTGCGTTTAGAAATTGCTGCGCCCTTCTTGCGAGCGTCTGCCTTCGAGCTCGCCCCCCAGGCGCGCAAGCTCAGCAGTAGCCTGGTCGGCCGGCCTTTGCTGTCTCGCTCGGGACCACGCATGTTGCCCATGCGGGACAGGAAGCTGGCGCGTCTAGGGTTGTCACCCTTCTTGACGGGCGCCTTGAGGTTCATCCCCTGCCGCCGAGCTGAAGCCCGGCCCTTGGCGTTCAATCCGCCTTTGGGATTTTTGCCGGCCTTGCGCTGCCAGGCTGGCGTCTTAGCCACGGCGTACAGATCCGGTCATGCCGGCCTTCTTCGCGCCCTTGGGCCCGGCCACCTTGGTCAGTGTGCCGTAGACATAGGCGTCCGCCTTCTTGCCCTTGAGGCCTTTCTTCCTGGCCTGGGCCATCAAGCTCTTCTCAAGTTTCTCAGGCATCGATCAGTCCTTTCCGATAACCGTTTTCGCGGTCGTATGTGAGCAGCTCCTTGCGCGGCTCGTGAACATAGGAGCAGTGAATCCAGCCGGTGTTGCCGCCCGTGTAGCACTCGAGGATCAGCTGATCGAACTCGAGGTTGTCGGCAATCCATTGCGCGACTTCCATGTTCGAGACGCCAGGCACCTCGAAGTCAGCTGCCTGGCCTTTCGCGTGTTGGCTAGTAGGCTTCGACCCGATGGCCATGCACAGCTCGGGGCAGCGATATCCGCTGGTGATCGTGACCGGCCTGTCGAAATGGTCCCTGACAGGCTGTAGGACGGCCTCACACAGGCGTTCCATGTGTTCGACTACCGAGGGGTGCGGCGTATTATCTATGCCCCTGCGCAGCGCCGTCTGGCTCTTGGTCATTTCGACCAGGCTAAAATTTTTAGACAGCTTCATTTCTTCGCCTTGACCTTGCCGACCACGCCCTCGAGCATCCCGCCGCCGAAGTAGAACGCCAGGATGGTGAGCATTGCTTCGCCCAGGTAGAAGTCATCGATCACCTGTTTGATGTCAGGGATGTTGGTCTTGCCGAGCAGGGTCATCACCAAGACAAGCGCAAAGGACGCCAGGAATGTGGCGGTGAACATCAGGGCCAGGTAACGTTGGGCCACCTTGAAAGGAGCGTAAGCTGCCATCGTGTCGATCTTGGCCTGGGCCTTGACGCGCTCCATCTCCTCGTCCGAGCTGTGGACATCATCGATCAGATCCATGCCCTTCTTGATTACGTCGCCGTTCCCAAGAATCGATGCGAGAACTCCAAGCATTATTTCTTTCCTCCGAGTGTAGTGAATCCCATGTAGGCCCCGACGATGCCGGCGCCACTGATGTAGAAGAGATTCGAGATATCAGCCAAAGCCTCGACCCGCTCCAGCGGGAT
>CETN01018055.1_pt1 | contig 17929 bp, 4 predicted proteins | sample 531301 | NCBI WGS metagenome assembly CETN01 (sample SAMEA2622656, study PRJEB7988) | marine metagenome | isolation source: saline water (ENVO:00002010), including
TGCGATCCTCGTATCAGGGTTGGTCACGAAAAAACTCGTATAATCTAACGGCGTGACTCGTACACAAATTATCAGGAGAAATTAACCAATGGCAAAGATGTATACAACGGGGGGAAGAGAAGAGATACTAACCCGCCCGAAAAAATCTCGACAAGGAAACGGCAAACATACCAAATATGCCGCTTCCTCTCGTAATGCGAAACCAAAAAGAAGTCGAGGACAAGGAAAATAAATAAAAGGGACTCGGAAGAGTCCTTTTTTTATTGGAAAGAGGTAAAATGGATCCTAAAATGCTAAGAGAAATCGCAAATGATGCTATTACACCGAAGAAAAGAGACTTAAAGATACAAAATGACCTCTATGAGAAGAAAAATGATGGTGATTTCTATGAAGGACTTGACTATGACGATGAATTCTATGGTGGTGCTGAATTATAATACAAACTTCTGTGATAAATAAGTTATATTTACTACGTATATAATCAAATAGATGCCTTTAGAGCGAGTTAGTCAAGGTTTTAAAGACCTTAGTATGACATTTCAGGCAAATCCCCTGAATAATGACCTTATTGGTCTTAAGAATGCGAATGCCATTGCTCGCTCAGTGCGAAATATTGTCATGACTATACCAGGAGAGAAACCATTTAATGAAAACTTTGGTTCTAGGGTCACTGCATTGCTATTTGAGAACGTAGATAACATTACTGCTCTTGCAATTTCCGATGAAATTACGGAATCTATCACAAATTATGAACCTAGAGTATCTTTAACAAGTGTGGTGGTGAATCCTAACTTTGAAAACAACTCATTTGATGCTGTTGTGACTTATAATATCATAGGAGCAGAGGCTCCACCACAAGAATTAGAGTTCGCATTGTTACCAACGAGATAAAATGCCATTAGTCAACTTTTCTAATCTGGATTTTGACCAGATTAAGACAACGCTTAAAGAATATCTTAAAGCAAATTCCAATTTTACGGATTATGACTTCGAGGGATCTAACCTTTCCTCGATTATTGACGTATTGGCATATAATACCTACATAACTTCTTATAATGCTAACATGATTTCCAATGAGGTTTTCATTGATAGTGCTACTTTAAGAGAAAATGTAGTCTCATTGGCAAGAAACATAGGATATGTGCCCCGTTCAAGGAAAGCATCAACAGCATCAGTCACTTTTTTCGTAGATTGCTCATCAGTTATACCAACTCCTTCTACTTTAACTCTTAAAAAAGGTCCAGTAGCATCAACTGAAGGTAGTTTTGGTGGACAATCGTTTATTTTTTCAATTTTAGAAGATATTACTGTTCCTGTCAACGATGGAATTGCATATTTTGATGATATTATCATTTCTGAAGGAACATTACTGACTTCAAACTTCACTTTTTCTGGAAGAAACCCAAATCAGAAGTTTATTTTACCAAATAGTGGAATTGATACCACATTACTTGCAGTTTCAGTCAAAGGAAATCAACAATCTACGACTTCTACCAAATATTCTACTCAAGATAGTCTTTTAGATATAAAATCTGACTCAAAAGTTTATTATTTACAAGAAATTGAGAATGAAAGGTATGAAATTTTCTTTGGAGATGGAATTTTTGGTAAAAAACTTGAAGAAGGCAATTTTATTACGATAAATTACATTGTTTGTAACGGAGATAGTGCAAATGGTGTAAGTCAATTCCAATTTTCTGGAAAATTATCGTATACAAGGAATTCTCAAGAATATGTTGTCACTTCTGGCATATCTTTACTTACAACTGGAGTAAGTGCTCAAGGTGGAGAGGTAATTGAGAGTGTAGATTCTGTTAAAAAGTTTGCACCACGCATTTATGCCTCTCAAAATCGTGCTTTGACTGCAAATGACTATGAAACATTGATTCCTGCGAAGATTTATCCTGAAACAGAGTCAATTTCTGTATTTGGAGGTGAAGAATTGGTTCCTCCACAGTTTGGAAAGGTCTTTATTAGTATAAAACCAAGAACTGGCGACTTTCTACCTAATTTGATCAAAGAAAACATCAAAATGAGGTTGAAAAAGTTTGCAGTTGCAGGAATTGTTCCAGAAATCCTTGATTTGAAGTATCTTTTTATTGAAGTTGACTCAAAAGTTTATTATAACACAAATATGGCTCCTAGTGCAGAGTTTGTTTCTACTTTAGTGCAAGAAAATACAACAAAATACTCTGAATCAACTGAATTAAACCGTTATGGAGCAAGATTTAAGTATAGTAAGTTCTTATCCATCATTGATGACAGTAGTGATGCTGTTACATCCAATATTACAACGATTTTAATGAGAAGAGACCTTCGTGTTGCTCTTAATTCATTTGCAGAATACCAAATTGGGTTTGGAAATGAGTTTTATATTAAGAGTATGGAGGGTTACAACATTAAAACCTCTCCATTTAGAACTACTGATAGTAATGAGAACGTTTATCTTTCCGATATTCCAAGTGTGAATAGAGAAACTGGTTCTTTGTTCCTATTCACTCTACCTAATCCTGGATCTACTAATCCTACCATAATTAAACGTAATGTTGGTAGTATAAATTATAAAAAGGGCATAATAACGATTAACCCCATTAATATTATAAACGGTAAATTAAAAGATGGGCAAACAATTATTGAATTGTCTGCTTGTCCTAAATCCAATGATGTGATTGGATTACAGGATCTTTATTTACAACTAGATATTAGTAATAGCACCTTTGAAACTGTTGTTGATGAAATTGCTTCTGGATTAGATCCTGCAGCATCTAATTATATCGTAACCTCTAGCTACCATAACGGGAACTTAGTAAGATCATAAAATGTCAGAAAAAAGAATCCAATTCAGTAACATAGTACAGAATCAACTTCCTGTATATACACGGGATGAGTTTCCGTTAGTATCAGACTTTCTGAAATCTTACTATGAGGGACAGGAATATCAAGGTGGACCTATTGATCTGGCACAAAATATTGATAAGTATATTAAAGTTGATAATTTAACCAATCTTACAAATAGCGTTGGGTTAAAAACTGATATTGATCTTATTACGGAAACCATTGAAGTTGATATGGTCAACTTTCCTGCAGGAACTACTGGTTTTCCAAAATCTTATGGATTACTTAAAATTGATGATGAGATTATAACATATACAGGAATTACAACAACTGCATTTACTGGTTGTATAAGAGGATTCTGTGGTATAACCTCTTATAAAGAAGAAACCAAGCCAGATGTATTAGTTTTCAATACAAGCACCTCTGAAGGGCATATAGCGGGGTCTACGGTTGAAAATTTAAGTTCTTTGTTCCTTAATGAGTTTTTATTAAAAACCAAAAATCAAATATTACCTGGTTTAGAGAATAGAAGTCTTTCTCCTAACTTAAATCAGAACCTTTTTATCAAACAAGCAAAAGATTTTTATTTAAGCAAGGGAACTGATAGATCTTTTGAAATTTTATTCAAAGCACTATTTGAAGAAGACGTTAGAATCGTTAAACCAAGAGATCATCTCTTTACACCTTCTAATGCCGATTTTAGAATCACTAATGACCTTGTAGTTGAAGCAGTTGAGGGAGATCCTCTTGAATTAGAGAATTCTACATTATTTCAAGACAAATATGAAGATATTTCAGAGAGAGCATATGCACCAGTAACAAGAGTAGAACCAATTAATGTTGGTGCAGGAAAAACTTTCTATAAATTGAGTTTTGATGCTGGTTATAATAGAGATGTTAGAGTAGATGGTTCAATATATGGAACTTTTGTTGTACATGATAAAACAAAGGTTATAGGAGGTGTTGCTCTAGGTTCTACCACATTTGATGTAGACTCAACTGTTGGTTTTCCTGATTCTGGTGAATTAACTGTTGAATATGCTGATGCAACTATAGGAATTGTTAGTTATACATCTAAATCAATAAATCAGTTTTTTGGAGTTTCTAATATAACTGCTGACATAGTTAATGCTTCAAATGTTGGTATTAACACTTATACATATGGATCTTCTAATGTAGATCAATCAGAAATTAAAGTAAATATTACTTCTGTTTTAAATAAACTCAATTTTCCTGATGATACTAATAATTTTTCTAAAAATGAGACTGCTAAGATCAAAACTTTAGGTGTTAATGATACTAACTTTAAAGCAAAAAATTGGTTCTATAATATAGCACCTATTTTTAAGGTTGAGAGTTTAGAGGTTATTGATCCTAGTGATAACACTTATTTACTTCATTTTGAGGTAGATCACTCTTTCAGAATTGGCGATAAAGCAAATTTAATTGATAATGCTGGTGGTATGAAACCAACATCTACAGTTATTGATGTAGATGGAGCAAGAAAGATTACTGTGAAAGGTCAAGGATTACTTGATTTAAAATTCCAGTTTACTATCAGAAGAAACATATTAAAAACACAATCTACTACATTTCCTGAAGCATCCATATATTCAACTAATATTCAGAATCTATATGAAGATAAAGGAAAATATTTAGTTGCTTCAACTTCAATTCCAACATATAATTCACAACCATTAAACTTAAGTCCTCAAACTGTTACTTTTTCTGGCACTTTTGTCGGAGAAGAAATTCAATTAGTTACAAGTGGTGATCATGGGTTCTATACAGGAGATGCTGTTTATTACTACCCTCAAAGAGTTTCTGAAGAGTTTTATGATGCAACAGGATCATTATCTACTAGAGAAACAATTAGTTCCTCTTTATTTCCATCAGATTTAGGACCAATTGCCTCTGGTGAACTTACTAAAAATGAGGGTCTTTATTTTGTAAAAAGAGTTAATAGTTTAATAATTAAACTTGCTAAAAGTAGGACTAATTTAGCAGAGTCTGATTTTGTAAAATTAGATACTGCAGTTACAGTTGCTGATAACAAGTTAGCACCTCATAAGTTTAAATTAAAAAGATTAGAAGCACAAGATATCTTTAGAGAGATTGATTTACCTTCCAGCGATGGTAATCACTATAAAACAATGCCAGGATTTACTGGTATTTTAATTAATGGTGTTGAAGTTTTAAATTATAAATCTCATGATTCAATATATTATGGAAAAGTCAATTCTATAGAAGTTATTTCTGGTGGAGCAGAGTATGACGTATTAACACCTCCAAATTTGAATATTACTGATAATACTGGAATAGGTGCTACTGGTTTTGTTTCTGTTACAGGTACAGTAAAAGAAATTAGAATTATTGATCCTGGATTTGATTATACAGAAATACCTGAAGTTAATATTTCAGGTGGTAATGGAACTGGTGCAAAAGCATCTGTAAATACTAAATTAATTACTCATAGAGTTAATTTTGATGCTTTACCTGATGGTAGTGTTGATCTTACTTCCAACACCATTGGATTTAGCACTTTCCATAAATTTAGAAATGCTGAAAGAGTAATTTACAAAGCTAATGGACAAAAAGCTGTTGCGGGATTATCTACTGACTCTGAATATTATGCTTCTGTTATTACTAATAGCACTATAAAATTACACCCATCTAAACAAGATGCAATTAGTGGAACTAATACAATAGATTTAACAAACTATGGTGTAGGTAGTCATACGTTAGAATCTTTTGATAAAAAGATGGTGGTTGAAGGAATTAATATTATTTCAGGTGGTTCTGGATATTCTAATCAAAGAAAAGTATTAGATCCTGTTGGAGTTAATACTTCTATTGATACTATAACATTACATAATCATTCTTATAATTCTGGTGAGATAGTTCAATATGGATCTACTGGTCAGGAAATAGGAGGTCTTACAAGTGGAACTAATTATTATGTTACTAAGATTAGTGATGATAAATTTAAATTATCTGTTCTAGGACCAGAGAACCAAAAGACATTTTTCTACGATACTAACCAATATGTTGATTTAACTTCTGTAGGAATTGGCACACATATCTTTAATTATGAAGATATCTCTATTACAATATCTGGTAAAATTGGTATTAGCACTGCAGAGTTTGATGGATCTCCTGATGAAATATTTGGTGCTAAAATTCAACCAATTGTTAGAGGAAATGTAACATCTATTGATTTGTCAGATAATGGTAGTAATTATGGCGATTCTGAAATTATTAATTTTAATAGAGAACCTAATGTCAGTTTAGATGCAGGAGAAAATGCTCAAGTAAAAGCAGTTGTTAATAATGGACAGATTGTAGAGGTATTGATACAAAATACTGGTAGAAATTACAATTCTCCTCCTGATGTCATAATTTCAGGTTCTGGAACTGGTTGTGTTGTTACTCCTATTATTTCTGAGGGTAGGTTAATAGAAGTAAAAGTAATTGAAGGTGGTATTGGTTATAATATTGAAAATACTACAATTGCAGTTAGTGTTCCTGGTAATGGAGCTCAATTTAGAGCAATTCTTCAACAGTGGAGAATTAATTTAGTTGAAAGACATCTAAAAACCTTTACAGGTGATGATGGATTTATTGCACATGAATTTAGTGAAAATAGAGGATTACAATTCTCTCATTTATATGCTCCACGTAAATTAAGAGAATCTATTTTTGCAAGAAATCAAAGTGGTGATATTTTATATGGTAAAACTGATTTAATTAAATCTAATGGAACTGAAATTGTATCTAGAGATCATTCTCCAATAATTGGTTGGGCATATGACGGTAATCCAATTTATGGTCCTTATGGTTATATAACCAAATCTGGTGGTGCTATTGCTCAGATGAGATCTGGTTATACATTAGAATTACAAGATGGAAGACCATCCACTGGTTTATATCCAGAAGGATTCTTTGTAGAAGATTATATTCATAAGCAATTAGATAATGATGCAGTTCTTGACGAGAATAATGGTAGATTTTGTTTTACACCAGAATTTCCAAAAGGAACATATGCTTATTTTGCAACTATTAATGATGGTCCTGCAGATTCAGCAGAAAATTTTAGTGGTTTCAAGAGACCAATTTTCCCTTATTTAATTGGAGATGGATATAAATCAACTCCAAATGAATTTAATTATAATGTTTTTTCAAATCAAAAAGATTATAAATTAGACAAAACTGCATGGTTAAGAAATACTCAACCATACAATTTAATAGAAACTAAAGAAGTTGAATATGAATATGCATTTATTCCTGATGATTTAAATCAAACAATTGACATTCTTGTTGCTACTCCAGGTAAAGTTGAAAAGATAGGTATTTCTTCAAGTGGAGATAGTTATAATGTTGGGGATACAATAGAATTTGGCACGTCTAATACTGCACGAGATCAAATGGCAGGATTTGGTGCTGATGTTGTAGTATCTAAAGTTTTAGGTAAAAGAGTTTCTTCTATTAGTGCTGGAAGTTCAACAATAACGGGAGTAGAATTATACCCTGCTGAGAATGGTTTTTATGGTCAATGGGAAGTTATTTCTGCAGAACCTCATAATTTTCAGGCAAATAATCTTGTTGTAATTTCAGGATTGTCTACCACATCTTCTGGATTAGAAGGTGCGTATAATGCTGGTATTAGCACTGATACATTTTCATTAGTAGGTATTGGATCTACTACCCTTGCTGTAGATACTTCTTCCGTAACTGGATTTGTCACTTTCTTTAATGTTAATGGTGATTTAGATAAAATTAAACCTAATGATACTATTGAAGTTGGTCTTGATGGTGAAGTAGTAAAGGTTTTAAATGTTGATGATTTATTTTCTAGGATTAGGGTATTAAGAGCACAAAATGGCACAGCAGGAACTGCACATACAGCAACTACAGTGCTTCGTCAAAATTCTCGTGTAATTAAAATTGACGCAGGAATTAAAACTACATTTAATGCAAAAAGAAATACTGAAATATATTTTAATCCAATAGAGTCTGTTGCTCAAGGAACTTCTAGTGGTGTTGGTATTGGTAGCACATTAGTATTCAGCAATCCAGGAGTTGGTTTAACTGAATTGTTTGTTCCTACAAAATCAATATTCTTAAGAAACCATGATTTAGAAACTGGAGATGAATTAACATATTCTACCAATGGTGGAAATGGATTAGGTGTTGTAGGTGGAATATCTGCATTATTGCAAGATGGTGAAAAATTATTTGTTGCGAAAATAACAGATAGTTTAATTGGTATTGCAACTGTGAAGGTAGGACTAGGTTCTACTGGAACATTTGTTGGTATAGCAAGTGCATTTAGAAATTCTACTACTTTAGCATTTACTGGGATTGGAACAGGTGTATTCCATAGTTTCAAAACTAATTACAAAACAATAACAGGTGATGTTACTAGAAATAAAGTAAATGTATCAACAGCAGATTCTCATGGATTACTTCAAAATAACACTGTTGATATCAATGTTAATCCTGGAATTAAAACTACTATTACAGTTAAATATAATGATTTTAATAGAAGATTAGTAATAGATCCTAAAGCATTTGTTGCACTGGATATTGATAATAATAATAATTCTATTAAAATAGAAGATCATAGATTTAGTAGTGGTGATAAAGTAATCTGTAATATTGATTCAAATACAAGTAATCTTATCAATAATGGAATTTACTATATTGTAAAACTTGATAATAATAATATTAAACTATGTAATTCTTACTATAATTCTAAATTACCAAACCCAACTACCATTAATATTATTGGCACTGATTCAGGTACATTCTCTGCAGTTAATCCACATATAGATCTTTATAAAGATTCTACTGTAGAATTTGATGTTTCTGATCCATCATTAGGATATGATAGTCAGGGTAGCAGTTATCCAGCATTTGACTTTAAGTTTTACACTGATCAAAATTTTACTGACTTATGGCAAAAAACTAAAGATAGTTCAGTTTTTGAAGTTGTTAAAACAGGTCAAATTGGAGTTTCTACAGATGCCAAGGTTTCACTAACTGTTAATAAACATATTCCTCAAAATTTATTTTATAGACTTAAACCAATATTTGAAAATAATTTACCTCTTGTTAAGAAAGAAATTGTAGTAGATGATGAAGTTGAAAGTGGAAGTCAAATAGAAGTTTTTGAAAGTAAGTATAATGGAAAACATCCTATTGTTGTTGCTGTAGGATCAACTAATGCCTTCAGTTATACATTAAGAGAGTTTCCAGAAAAAACAACTTACTCTCCATCTACTTCTCTTGTTGAATATACTACTGACTCTAAAACTGCTTTTGGTCCTGTTGCTGATTTCCAAATAAGGAATGGTGGACAAAACTATTTCTCAATACCTGGAATTAATACTATAACAACTAAATTTGGTAAGAATGCAATTGTAAGTGTTGGGAGTAGCACCATTGGTCGTATTAAGAAAACAAAAATACAAAATATAGGATTTAACTTCCCATCTGATACTACATTAAGACCAACTGTGGGATTACCACAAGTAATGAAGATGAAGTCTTTGGCATCTATTGAATCTATCGGAATTGCTTCAGTAGGAAAAGGATATGCCGTTGCACCAACATTGTTGGTATTTGATGGTGAAACTGGTAAACAGGATAAAAATATAGAATTACAATTTACATTAGGTGATTCTCAAGTTAAGATTCTTAAAAATACTACTGGTATAAATCCTGTCACTCCTACTATTATTCCTACAGGAAATTCTAATGGTGTTGGTATAAGCACGGTTGGTTTTAACACAACTACTAAAGATGTAACTCTCACATTGTCAGTAGGATTTAGCACTGAAAATTCATTCCCATTTGAGGTTGATGATAAAGTTCTAATTGAAAATGTTAGTATTGGTATTGGATCTACAGGAAGAGGATTTAATTCTGCTGAATATGATTATAAGTTATTTACAGTGACTGCTGTTGATGCTAATTTAGGTGGAATTGGAATTGTTACCTATAGTCTTGCTGATGAATTGGTTGGAGCAGAAAGTCCAGGAATATTTAATCCATTTAACTCTGCTGCAGCAAGAATAATACCGCAGAAATATTTCCCATCATTTACTGTAAATTTAACTACCAATAATTATTTGGTTGGAGAAACTGTTACATCAAAATCTAAAGAAGGAAAAGATGTATCAGGAAAGGTAGAAACATGGGATGTTAAAAATGAAATTCTAGTAGTTTCTGGAACTCAAGGGTTTGCAGAAGGTGAAATTATTAAAGGTGACTCCTCTAATACTCAAGGTATTGCTTCTTCAATATCATCATATAGATCTGATTTAACTTTAGATGCATTTTCTAAAGTTGAAAATGGATGGCAGACTCAATCAGGAGTTTTAAATTTAGATCAGCAAAGACTTCAGGATAATGATTACTATCAAAACTTCTCATATTCATTACGATCTGCTGTATCATTTAGTGTTTGGGAAGATGTTGTTAGCACTTTAAATCATACTTTAGGATATAAGAAATTCTCTGATTATCAGTTAGATTCAACTGCAGTAGATGATTCATCTATGATTGTTGGTTTAACCACTAATACCACAGAGGTTAATCAAGTTCATGATTTAATTGGTGTTGGAAATTTAAATACATTCAGTGATTTTGATCTAGTTAAGGAAAATTCATTAGTTGTTCCAAATCATATTCTTTCAGATGAAATAATATTCTCTAGCAGAGTATTGCAAGATTTTGAAGAATCTATAGGAAACAGAGTTTTAACAATTGATGATATGAGTGGAACATTTAACAGCAATCCACGATCAACTCCTTTCAGTGTTGTTGAAACATTTAAGTTAGCAGAACATAGAGCACAAAAATATATTACTTTTGTCAGAGATAAGAGATTTTATGGTCAAAGGCAAATCATGATTGTTGATTTGATACATGATGGTTCATTTGGATATATTCAACAATATGGAAGAGCCGAAACAGTTTATGATCAAGGTTCATTTGATTTCTCAATTGTTGGATCTGAAGGACAATTATTATTCTATCCAACTAGATCAGCAGTTAATGATTATGATGTTGTTGCACTTTCATATAATCTTGATGATAACCTTTTAGGAGTAGGAACTACTTCTGTAGGTACTGCATTAATTGATTCCCATAGTGTAAATGTTCCTAAAGCAAATCCATCTACTAATATTGTTTCTATTGCTAATACATATAGATCTGCAAAAATACTTGTAGAAGTTACTGCAGATAGTGAGTATGTTGGATTATATGATGAATTTGGAATGGTAGAACTTAATTTAGTTCATGACGGAACTGAAGTTGATATGCTGGATTATGCAGAAATGACAACTTCTTTGAATAATTCTAATGTAAGTGGTTTTGGTACATTCTCTGCATATATTGCTGGTTCAGATGTAAAGGTAGATTTCCATCCTAATGCAATTGGAATAGGCACTACAGCAGTCGTCAACGCCATTGTAGTGGCACAATCTAATGAATCCACTACATCAGAGTCTTTTGTCGATCTAAAGCATGCTAGACTAGAAAGTAGGTCTACAAACATACCTGCTTCAGGATCTCCAACTCCACGAGTGGTTGGTGATTATCCTGATGATTATGATGCTGCTTATTTTGTAATTCAAGTTTCTGATACAAGTAATGGTGAATATGGAATATCAGAATTGATAGTTATTGATGATTATGATATAAATTTTGGAACAGGTCAGACTTATGATACTGATGAATATGCAGTGGTTACTACATCTGGTGGACAAAGCATTACTGGATTAGGAACTTTCTACACTGGTATTTCTACAAATAATATTGTTGATAGTGGTGGTTCAGTTGGAATAGCAGCAACCACTCAATTGATATTCACACCTCTTCCTAATGTTGCTACAAACGTTAAAGTCTTTATGAATGCATTTAGACATCAAGATGATGCTCAAAATCAAATAGACTTTAATAATTCATCTATACAAGTTAGATCCTCTGATTACACTGGAACTGATAGAGATATTAAGAGAGCATTCAATTTAACACATAATCAAGATACTATCTTTGAAAGGAGTTTTGAAGGTAATGATTCTACTATTGTAGATATTGATAATGACACTATTGAATTGCCCAATCACTTCTTTGTTAGTGGTGAAAAAATTAATTATGTTCATGCTGGTGCAGGAACTACTCAAGCGATTGGTATTGCTAATACTAATGGATTTGTTGGTCTAGGATTTACTAACAAACTACCTAATGAAGTATTTGCTATCAAGGTAGATGATAATAAGATTAAAGTTACTGATAGTGCAAGAAAAGCACTTCTTTCAGTTCCTGAATCTGTTACTTTAACTAATGTTGGTATTGGAACATCTCATAGATTTGTAGCAACAAATGCTAATGCTAAAGTTCTACTTTGTTTGGATAATATTGTTCAATCACCAGTTGTATCAACTGCAGTAACAACTACTCTTGCAAAAGAACTCTTTACTACAGATGATCTTGTAAAACTTAGCGGAATAACATCTATCTTTGGTGGTGATCTTTTAAGAATAAATGAAGAGATAATAAAGATTGAATCTGTTGGAGTTGGAAGCACTAATGTTCTACGAGTTCGTAGACAATGGATGGGAACTAATCTATCAGGTCATTCTACTGATTCATTAGTAACTAAAGTCAATGGTAATTATAATATTACAGAAAACATTCTTAATTTTGTTGAAGCACCTTATGGTAAGATTCCGTTAAGCACTACTACAAATCCACCTGATTCTAGAGATTGGACTGGTATATCTACAAGTTCTAGTTTCCAAGGAAGATCTTTCATGAGATCTGGTATTCCTAATACAGTTAATGATACTTATTATAAGAACCTAGTATTTGATGATATTTCTTCAGAGTTTAATGGAATCAATAAGGATTTTGATTTAAAATCTGATGGTAATAATATTACAGGAATTGCAACTGAAAATGCTGTTATTCTAGTCAATGATGTATTCCAAGGACCAATCATCAACTATTCATTAAATGAAAATCTAGGAATAACAAGTATACAGTTTACTGGTGCTGCATCATCTACAACAGATGCAAATGTAACTTCATTACCTCTGGGTGGTGTTATCTTATCTGTTGGGTCTACAGAAGGAAATGGATATCAACCACTAGTTGCTGCTGGAGGAACTGCAGTAGTCTCTGCTGGTGGAACTATTAGTTCTATTAGTATTGGAAATACTGGATCTGGTTATCGTTCTGGTGCTCAAACGGTTGGAGTTTCAGTTCAGCAAAGAGATGTAGAAGGAACTTCAGTTACTAAAATAGGAACTGCATCTGTTTCTAGTGGACATATAACTGGGGTTGCAGTTACAAACTGGAATGCATTCTATAAACCTAGAGATATTAGACAAGCATCTTATACTCATACAACTGGTGTAACTACCATTACAACTGCTACACCTCATGGATTGTCACTAGGTGATGAAGTTAAACTATCTGGTATTGCATTTACATGCACATACTCTAGTGCTGCTTCAAGAGATGTTCAGTTTGCTACTTATAATAACACAAATGGAACTATGACGGTTACTACCGCAAGTTCTCATGGATTGAAAGTGGGTAAAGATGTAATTCTAACTGGACTAGCATTTACTTGTGGATTAGATAATGGTGTTTCAGAACACATCTATCCTAGAAACAGAGATAGATTCTTCGATACTTCTATTTCTATTGGATCTACAACTAATAATTCTATAACTGTAAATGTAACTGCAGCAAAAGATTTAGATCAATATGCTCATACCTTTGTAAGTGCATCTACAGGTGCGGTTGTTACTGGTGGTTCTTATAATCATGAATTTATAGGAACAGCAGATAATGCAATCATATCTGGTGGTGCTTATAATCATACTTTTGCTAGTGCTACTACAGGTGGTGTAACAGTTGCAGGTATTGGTACTATTACTCCAACTAGTGCAACATATGATGCAAACACAGGTGACATGGTATTAACCCTTAATAATCATGGAGCGATAGTTGGTGCTGCTGTAAGTTTTGCTATTGGTGCGATCACATTTACTTGTGATATGGATAATAATTCAACTAATCATCCATATCCTCGTGCAACTGATCCAATCGTTGCTATTGGTTCTACAGTTATTACTTCTTCAACTAATAATACAATAACTGTTAATGTTGGCACATCCAAAACTATAACTCATGATGTTACTGATGCTGATTATAATCCTGCAACTGGAACTTTAGTATTGACAAGTCCTAATCATGGTTTGAAAGCAGGAGTATCTATCAGGATACCTGACAATGCTTTGACATTTACTTGTGATATGGATGCACATAGCACTAAACACACATATCCAAGAAGCACAGATCCAATATCTAATACTGCTGTTTCTATTGCATCAACAACTGAAAATACTCTTACTATTAATGTCGGAACTTCTCCTGAAGTTAAGTATAATGTAACTGATGCTTCTTATAATGCATCAACAGGTCAATTAGACCTAACAATTGGTTCTCATAATTTAACAGCAGGAACTAGTATTAAGATAGCAAAAGAATCTCTGGTATTTACTTGTTCTAAGGATGGTAATGCAACCGAGCACAAATATCCTAGAGGAGGAGATCCTGGATATAATGGTTTAGAAGTTATAGGTGTCAGCAGTCCTACCAAATTTGATGTAAATGTTGGAGTATCAACTGTTCCTACATTCTATAAATCTGGCGGTAAAGTTCAAGGAGTAATTATAGCACCTAGAGATAATAATAATTCTGCAAGTGGAACAGATCCTGCTGCAGGTGGAACTAACGTATTAGGAATTATTGACAATTATACATTTACTATTAATAGTGGAATATCTACTACACCACACTTCTATGCTAGAGGTGGAACGGTAGAGAAACCATTAGATGTGATATTTGATGAACCTCTCTCATATACAAATATTCCTCTTTCTTATAGTTCTGATTCTGTAAGTGGAGTTGGTTCAGGTGCATCTGTTGATGTTGTAGTTGGACAAGGTTCAAGTATAGTTGACTTTACTATATCAAATACTGGATATGGTTTTGGTATAGGTGAAATCTTAACACTTCCTATCGGTGGATCTACTGGAATACCTACAACTTCATCTTATAAAGAGTTCCAACTTACTATAGATGAAATATTTACTGATGAATTTACAGGATGGTCTTTAGGAACTTTACAACCATTAGATACACCACAAGATGAATTTGATTCTGATACAAGAACTTTCCAGTTGAAATTAAATGATAATATTGTTTCTATTAGAGCTGCTAAAGGATCTAAGATTGATGTTCAAGATGTTATCTTAGTATTTGTAAATGATATTCTTCAAGTTCCTGGTAAAGGATATACTTTTGAAGGTGGAAGTCTTATCACATTTACAGAACCTCCAAAAGCAGGAGATACTTGTAAGATTATCTTCTACAAAGGAAGTGGTGGTATTGATGTTAAATCAAGAGATATTATTGAAACCGTTAAAATAGGTGACGACTTACAGATATCTTATGATTCTTCTAAAGGACAGGAATCTTGGTTGCAAGAAGATAAGAGATCTGTATTAAGAGTTGATTCTACTGATATAGTTACTACTAATCCTTACTTTGGACCAGGAAATACTGAAGATGAAACTTTAGTTAGACCAGTTAGTTGGAGTAAGCAAACTGAAGATAGAATTATCAATGATCTTCAGATTGGTAAGGATAGAGATTTATATGAACCAAGAATATTCCCAGCAGCAAATGTCTTAAAAACTGTAGGAATTGGATCAACAACAATTTATGTTGAAAGTGTTAGACCATTCTTTGATCCTAAAAATGAGAATCCTGATTCAGGTGTTCGTGAAACCTTACAGGATAATATTACTTTAGTTAATCAAGAATCTAAAGTTGGTGCAACCGTTTCTGCTTCTATATCAGGAGATTCAGTTTCTTCTATTACAGTCTCTAATGGAGGAAAAGGATATACATCTGCACCATCAGTTTCTATACAAACTCCAGTAGGATTAGGTTCTACTGCTACTGCTACTGCTGCAATAACTAATGGATCTGTAACAAGTATAACAGTAACATCTGGTGGAACAGGTTATACAAGTGCTCCACAGGTTCTTATTGATCCACCAACATCTATTTTTGAAACTAATGATGTTCTTTCATATAATGGAGATTCTGGAACTGTTGTTGGATTTGGAACAACAGTATCATCAAATATAGACAGATTAATTTTTGATCTTTACATACCACAAGACTCATTACTTAGAGATACTTCTATTGTAGGTATAGCAACAACAGTAAGTCAAATTAGTGTTGGTGATTACTTCGTAATTAATAACTCAAATATTGGATTTGCACAAACTACTATAGTATCAAGAACACTTGATAATACTATAGTTGCAACTGGTAAATCTTTCTTTGATAATGTTTATCAGGTTGAATCTGCAACTGTTGTTAGTGTTGCAAACACGAATATAGGAATATCTACTGTTGGAACTGCATTGACAAGCATAGTCAGAGTTCAAACAAGAATAAGTGGAATATCCACCTTTACTTTTGCATCAAATTCAATATACTTTGATTCTACAAATTATACTTTTGATAATCAAAATTCTGATATTGGAGGCGGTTCTAATTCAGGTGCTGGATATACTGGTGGGTTTATTAATAGACCATTCTTAGGTAACTTTAGTTGGGGTAGAATAGAACTTCAAGGTAGATCAGAACTTAATCAATATCCTTTCTTTGGTCAGAATGGAGTTCTTGGAATTGGAACTGGTTCTCTTGTTACAAGAACAAACAGTTTAAGATCTAAAAATTATGATATTTGATAATGTTCTAAATATTTCAAACCTAAAGTATCAATAATGGCTAAAGTAGGTATAAACACGGGTTCAGCACCAAATGCGGGGGATGGTAGTAGTCTTTTAGCAGGTGCAAATGCGATAAATTCTAATTTCAATGAAGTTTATAATTTAATTGGTGATGGAACTAATTTGTTAGCAGGAATTGTAACATCTATAGTTGCAGGAACAAATGTAACTATTTCTGGTTCTACTGGCACTGTTACTATTAATGCAAGTAGTAGTGGTGGTGATATTACTAGTGTTGTTGCTGGAACTGGATTGTCTGGAGGTGGTACAACTGGAGACGTTACTGTTAACTTGGCAAATACTGCTGTAAGTGCTGGTTCATATACAAATGCAAGTATCACAGTTGATGCACAGGGAAGATTAACTTCGGCATCTACTGGAACAGGAGGTTCTGGAATAGTAATTCAAGATGAAGGTTCTGCTTTATCTACTGATGCTACAACTCTAAACTTTGCAGGAGCAGGTGTAGTTGCATCTGGCACAGGAGCAACAAAAACTATTACCATTGCAGGTGGTGGTTCTGGAGTAACAGTTCAGGATGAGGGTTCTGCTTTATCAACTGTTGCTACGACTCTTAATTTTGTAGGATCAGGTGTAGTTGCATCTGGCACGGGAGCAACAAAAACTATTACTATTGCTGGAGGAGGTGGTGGTGGAATATCTAATGTCGTAGACGATACCTCACCGCAATTAGGTGGAAATTTAGATGTTAATGGACATACTATAGTATCTACTTCTAATGCCAATATAAAAATTGATGCCAATGGTTCTGGTGTTGTTGAAGTTAGGGGTGATGGTAGTAGTAATGATGGTACAATTCAACTTAACTGTAGTCAGAACTCTCACGGGGTAAAAATTAAGTCACCACCTCATAGTGCTGGTGCAACATATACTTTAACTCTTCCAAATAATGATGGTGATGCAAACACTTATTTAAAATCTGATGGATCTGGTGTTTTAAGTTGGGATACTCCTAGTGGTGGCGGTGGAGCATTAGCAACTAGAACAACAAAGAGTGCTACTACTGCTTCTCTTAATGCTGCTGCTTCTGGTGATTTATCAATAACGGCATTCAAGGCATACAATTTACTTAAGATAGGTATTGATTATCCTGCTTGGGTTAGACTTTATGTTGATGCTGCATCTAGAACTTCTGATGCTAGTAGAGCAGAGGGAACAGATCCCGCACCAGGTTCAGG
>CETN01078989.1_pt1 | contig 17812 bp, 19 predicted proteins | sample 531301 | NCBI WGS metagenome assembly CETN01 (sample SAMEA2622656, study PRJEB7988) | marine metagenome | isolation source: saline water (ENVO:00002010), including
AAGGATGATATAAAATCCAATGCAGTGTGGATAGATGAATGGGAATCAGGTGGTATGTTACCGCTTGATGTTGAACAAAATATGAGGATAGACTTCATAGAAAAGGAGCTAGAAGATGCCAAGAGGTAAAGGAACATATGGTAGTAAAAGCGGAAGACCACCAATGAAAAAGAAAACAGCCGCTAAGAAAAACGGTAAAAAATTAACAGCTAAACAAAAAACATTACCAAAAGCTTTACAAGCTAAAATTAAGAAAGCTAAGAAAAAATAATGAAATTAACTAAAAGACAAACCTTGTCAATTAAACGTCATCGTAAACATCATACAAAAAAACATATAGATATGATGACTGAGTTAATGTCACAAGGAAAAACTTTTACTCAAGCTCATAATATAGCAATGAAAAAAATAGGTAAATAAATGGCTAAAATATGTCCTAAAGGTATTGCTTGGGCAAAGCGAACCTTTGACAAGTATCCATCTGCTTATGCAAATATGGCGGCTTCAAAATATTGTAAAGACCCCAACTATGCAAAAGGAAGTAAGCGGAAAAAACTTCGTATTAAAAGGAAGAAATAATGGGTGAACTAGCCAAATGGAGAAGACAAAATTGGGTAAGGATAGGAACAGATGGAAAAATTAAAGGTCCTTGTGGTACTAGTAAAAATAAAAAGAATCCTGACCGATGTCTACCAATGGCTAAAGCTAGGAGTCTTAGTCAAAAACAAAGAGCTACCACTGCTAAGAAAAAGAAAAGAGAAGGTGCTAAAGGAAAACAATTTGTATCAAATACTAAAGCGGCAAAAGTAAGAAGCGGTTTACGTATAAAAAGAAAGTAATCAATTTCACGTCTGAATTAGTTCAAAGTAACTAATGAGCCCGATGCGTCGGATAACTCAAAAGCCAAATGTACGAAAAAGACACTTCAACAAATAACAACAATAACAACAATCCATAAGGAGGATTATTATGGCAAATGGCGACTTCAATGCGTCACGTTTGGGTCTTGTAAATAATACAGGCACAAACTTTACTGAGTTGTTCTTGAAGGTGTTTGCGAATGAAGTTCTTACTACGTTTGAAGAAGTTAACGTAATGAAAGACCTTCATACTGTTCGTACAATATCATCAGGGAAAAGTGCTCAGTTCCCTATTACAGGTGTTGCTTCTGCGAAGTATCATACTGTAGGAGAAGATATATTAGAGTCTAGCTCTAACTACACTTCTCAAATTAAACATGCTGAAAGAACAATCAATATTGATAAAGTTCTATTAGCTTCAACATTCATTGCTAACATCGATGAAATGCAAAATCATTATGATGTAAGAAGCATATACTCTAAAGAATTAGGTAAAGCTCTTGCTAAGCGTTTCGACATTGCTACAATGAAAACATTAGCGGCAACTGCTGACTCTGCGAGTCTTATAGGTGGTAACGGTGGTATTACTATTAACTTAGGTTCTACTACAGGTGCTCCTGCTGACATCGCTACAGCGGCTAAGCTTATTCAAGCACTAACATTAGTTGCTCAAAAGTTAGACGAAAATGATATCCCTAGTGGTGACAGATTCGCTATCTTAAAGCCTGCTGACTACTACAAACTAGCAGGTGCGGATTCATCGGCTATTACACTTGACAGCAGATTCAATGCAGGTACAGGTGGTAGCTTAGCAACAGGTAGTGTTCTACAAGTTGCAGGTATTGATATTGTGAAATCTACTCACTTATCAGATATTTCTGTAGCTGAAGCATCACAAGACCAAGATGATGACAACTCCAACAATGATGTTGCAGGTGCGTCAGGAACAGGTTATAACATCGATGGTTCTACTTTAGAGTTCCTTGCAGGACACAAAGCGGCTATCGGTACTGTTAAGTTAATGGACTTAACTACTGAATCAGAGTATATTATGACTAAACAAGGTACAGCCTTAGTTGCTAAATATGCTATGGGTCACGGAGTTCTTCGTCCTGAAGCGGCAGTTCGAGTTGTAACATAAGTTATACTTATTGGGGGCTTCGTTGCCCCCTTAATTTTTAAAAGGAAGATATGCCAACAACAACTACAGAATTAGAAGCAGTAAATACAATGTTACGATACATAGGAGAAAGCCCTGTATCAGCAATCACAGGAGGTAATCTACCTGTACATGTAACTATTGCAAATACTGTATTAGCCGATATTTCAAGAGAGGTGCAACTTGAAGGTTGGCATTTTAACACAGCACCTAAAGTTACGTTAAGTCCTGATGGAAGTACAAAGAAAATATCTATACCTACAGATGTAGTAAAAATAGACGCTAATGATAAAACTAAAGATGTTGTAATACGTGGTGCTTTTCTTTATGACAGAGAAAATGCTACATTTGAATTTAGTGGGGACTTAGAAGTAAATACAGTTAGTTTACTTGATTTTACAGATTTACCTGAATCAGCAAGAAGATATATAACTATAAAATCTTCAAGAGTTTTACAAGCTCAATTAGTCGGCTCTAGAGAATTAGAAGTATTATTAGCTAGAGATGAAGTTATGTCACGTGCAGAATTACTAGAGTATGATGGTGGAAATTCAGATAGAACAATATTTGACAGTTTCGATGCAGGTGCTAGAATAGGAATAAATAGAAACTACGACGTGATATAATGCCATTAATTACAAAAGCAGTACCTAATTTAATACAAGGTGTTTCTCAACAATCTGATAAACAAAGACTTGAGGGACAAGGGAGAGAGCAAGAGAACGCTATGAGTTCTGTTGTAGAAGGTTTACGTAAAAGACCACAAACAGAACATTTAGCACAGCTTTTAGAAACAGCTATTAGTTCCAATAGTTTTATTCATTTTATAAATCGAAGTGAAAGTGAAAAATATGTAGTTTTACATGATGGTACAAAATTAAGAATATTTAGAATACATTCTGATAATGAAGGAGAAATAGGTAAAGAATGTGATATTAAAGTAGGAGTACAATCTTATAAAGATGGTTATACTATTGGACAAGTACCTGTTAATACAAGTGATTCTACAAGATTAGCTGTTAGTGAAAACACTATTACTGTAACTGATTTTGCTAATATTGCAGTAGGAACTACTATAGAATTAAGTAATACAAAAGGAGAAACTATAACGTTTACCTCTGAAGCAGTTGGTTCAAGCTCTCCTTCAACTTCTTTGAATTGGAGACCTAATACAAGCAATGATGTAACTGCTGATAATATTTTTACTGCTATAAATGCACATGCAGATTTTACTGTAGCTAACCCTGCATCAAATGTAGTTACCATTACTAGTAGTGCTTCATCACATTATTTAACAAGCACTACACCATCTACTGAAGTTAAAGCAACAACAATAGGTGACTCAACTTTTTTATTAAACAATACAAAAACAGCAGATATGACTACAGATTTATCAGCGGCTCAATCTACTGATGCTTTAGTGTTTGTAGCTCAAGGAGATTTTGGTAAACAATATAAAATGGATTTTGGAGAAGGAGCAGGAGAAGCCGCAACCTATAGATATAATTGGGTTAGTTATGACGATAACTAAATTAGAAGTAGTTAATAAATTTGTAGATGAAGGTTATGGTGATAAAGTAATAAAAGATATTCTTAACTTACAATATCATACTAGAACAAATTGTTACGATTATTGTGATTCATCTATAGAAGAAAAGACATCTTTATCTAGATTAATTTATTTAAAAAACAATTTTCCTACATTAAATAAAGCTAGAGATATTGAAGATAATGATAATCGTATAACTATAGAAAGACACCCACTACAAGCATTTGAAGGTTTATTTTTAAAAAATTACAATTTTAATATTACAGGATTTTTTTGGTATCCTATAAATGGATATTGTGGTTGGCATACAAATTTAAAAGACGGACAAGGCGATAGAACCTATGTTGCTTGGGCGGAAGAAGATAACAAAAGTTTCTTTAGATACTATGATGAAGATAAAAAAGAACTTGTAACTAAATGGGATAAAAAAGGATTTAACTTTCATACATTTAATATTACACAAACAAAACCTTTATGGCATTGTGTAGGAAGTAAAACAAATAGAATTAGTATAGGATTTAATTTACAATATGATAATGACGGGACTGAATAATGTTTAATAACAGAATTAATTTATCAGCTACTATAGGTGGGGGTAGTGGTACAACTATAACCGCTATAACTTCTAGTGGCGGTATTAGCAATAATGGAGCAACTATTTCAGCAGATTTTGAACAAGGACAAAGAGTTTCTTCTATTACTGTTTTAAATGGTGGTTCGGGTTATGATACAGGTTCAAATGCTCCTGTATTTCCTACAACAGTTCCTAGTGAAGGGTTTAGTGGTACTATAACATTAAATACACCTAGTGTAGCAAGTGCTTCAGGTTTTGGAGTTGTTGAAGCAACTACAGAAAAAAGTAGTGCTACTGATGGTAGTTTGATAACAGATACTTCTGATATAGCAAGAGCATTATCTAATGTAACAAGTGATGACCATGATGCTAGTAGATTTAGTAGCAGAAGCATGCCCACTTCTTTTACAGATTCATTTACAACTGAAAGAGTAGGGGCTACTATAAAAATAACTAAAAATGATGGAGGTAACTTTTCTTTTACAGTAGAAGATGGATTAGGCGGTGCAGGTTTAAAAAAAGTACATAAAGAAGTAGCAGATATAACTGATTTACCTTTAGTTGCTCCTAAAGATTTTAAAATAAAAGTAGGCGGTAACGCTGAAACGGGATTAGATGATTTTTATTGTAAATTTGTTACAAACGATGATTCTGATTTTAATGAAGGGTATTGGGAAGAAACAGCAGGTTTTGGTATTAATACTACTGTAGATACTACTACTATGCCACAAGAATTAATTAATACAGCAAATAATAGTTTTGAATTATCACCTATGAATTTTGCTCAAAGACAAGTAGGAGATGATAATACTAATCCTATGCCATCTTTTAAAGGTAAGAAAATTAACAATATATTTTCTTTTAAAAATAGATTAGGATTTTTATCAGAAGATAATATAATTCTTTCAGAAGCAGGTTTTGGTGTATTTGAAAACAATAGAGTTAGTTACAATTTCTTCAGAACTACCACACAATCTTTATTAGACTCTGACCCTATTGATGTTACAGTTGCTTCTCCACAAGTTGTTAATTTAAGAGATGCTGTAGGTTTTCAAGAAAATTTAATTTTATTTGCTGATAATGGTCAGTTTGCTTTAAAAAGCGGTACACTACTAACACCTTCAACAGTATCTATAGCACCTATAACAAGTTTTGATGCTAACGATTCTGTTAAGCCTATAGCTCTAGGTTCTTATCTTTACTTTGCTTTTAATAGACAAAATGGAACGGGTATTCGTGAATTTATTGTAAACTCTACAACAGATAATTATGATGCTACAGAAATAACAGAACATGTTCCTACATATATTCCAAAAGATATAACGGTTATGAAAGGTAATTCTTCTGAAGATATTATAGCTGCTTATGCTCCATCTACTCCTAGTACAATTTATATATACAAATATTTTTGGAGTGGTAATAAAAAATTATTAAGCTCTTGGTCTAAATTTATATTTGATTTTGAAATAAGAAGTTTTAATATTTTTGAAGGGGTTATGTTTATTATAGCTACAAAAGAAAGTAAAACGCATCTTTTAAAAATACCTGTAAGTGATGTTGTTCAAGATTCAGGATTAAGTTATAGTAATCATTTAGATATACGTAAAAAAGTAGAAGTAAACACAGCAAAAACATTTTCTGTTCGTGTAACTGATGATGGAACAGGTTATCAAAATGTATTTAATTTAGATAGAAAAAAGAATCCTGCGTTAGTTTTAAATCAAGGAGTTACTTACACTTTTGACTTATCTGACTCTAGTAACTCAGGACACGACCTAAGAATAGGTTCTTCAGTTGAAGGTGGTATTATAACATCAGGTGTAACAATTACAGGAACAGCAGGAACAGCAGGAGCTAAGTTAGAATATACTCCTGCATCAACAGGAACTACACATTACTTTTGTAATAATCATTCAGGTATGGGTAATTCAATAACTACTATTGCTCAATACGCTATAAATTTAGAGTATACTGCTAGTGCAGGAGATACAATACAAGTATGGGATGATGAAGGTAATCAACTAGCCTTAAGTGAATCTATGCCTTTATCAGGTACAGCAACACTTGTAACATTAGCTAGTGCTCACACAGGAACAGTTTATGTGGGTATCCCTTACACAATGAAATATACATTTACTAATCCATTTGTAAAATTACCTGCAGGACAAAGCACAGCACCATCAGGATTTGTTAAAAATAAAATTAGAAATGGAGCAGTGTTCTTTACTGAATCATCAGGGTTTGATGTTAAAGTTACTCCTAATGAAAGCGTTAGTGGTGCAACTGAATATACTAATTCAGTAACAGATTCAGTTACATTAGATACAGGAGTATTTAAGTTTCCTGTATTTGGTGATGTAGGAGATACTAAAATAACTGTAGAAAGCGACAGCCCTTTTCCATCTAAGTTTACAAGTGCTGAGTTTGAAATATTCTTTCATCAGAGAGCGAGAAGAAGTGGATAAACCACCTAATAATTTAGGTAAAAGTGGTCATAGAGTTGTAGAGGCTAATATCTCTCATATTAAACATCTTGTAGATAATTTAAGAGATGCAGATTTAAAAGAAGTAAAATGTTTTGTTGATGATGTAAAGATTGCTTTTACAGCCGCTTTATTTCAAGATGATTTAACTTATACAGTTTTAGATAATAATAATTTACCTTACGTTATGTTTGGTGCAGGAACTAATAATAAAGAACATTATATATGGATGCTTGGTACTTACGATGTAGAAAAACATAAACGTGTATTTACACGACATTGTAGAGAATGGGTAAATTACTTAGTAAAAAAATATGGAAAAGTTTATAATTATGTTCATGTAGAAAATAAATTATCAATAAAATGGTTAATGTGGTGTGGAGCTACTTTTGATGAACCATTTGAATTTAATGGAAATATGTTTAGAAAATTTACGATAAAAGGAGATAGATTATAATATGTGTGTAACAGCTTTCGTACCTGTAGGAAAAGCTATATTAGGAACATCCGCTACTGTAGCACAACAAGCTATAGTAGGAACTGTAACTACATTACAAGCAGGAGTTTCTTTAGCACAAGCCGCTCTTAGTATAAAATCACAGAAACAAGCAATAGAATCACAAAAACAAGCACAAAAACAACAAGCTGAAGCAGAAAGAGACCGTTTTTCTCTAGAAATGAGTGCTAAAAGAATTAATGAAATACAAGAACAAAAGGCTGTTGCACAACGAGTTCAAGAAATTGTAAAAGAAAGTGATGAAGCTATTTCAAGAGCTACTGTATCGGCAGGTGAAGCAGGGGTAAGTGGTTTATCTGTAAATGCTCAGTTACAAAGTTTTGAAGCTGAAGAAGCACAAGCATTATTTATAGCTAATGATATTTATAATGACAGGCTTGTAGCTAGTTGGCTTGATGATACTAATAGACAACGCTCTAGTGAAAATAGATTAAGAAGTATTTATCAACCAATACCTGAAGTAGATTATTTGAGCCCTGTGGTTAATTTAGCAGGAGAAGGATTAAAAATATATTCACAAGCACAACAAATAGGACTTAATCAATCAAGATTAAATAACCCCAACATAAATTAGGATAAATTATATGGCTAAAAAGAAAACATTATCAGATTTACTAGGAATTGACGGCGACAGAGTCAAAGTAGATTTAGATTTAGCTCAAGACCAATATAGAGGACAAGTAAGTTCTAATATTGGTAATATACAACTACCTGATATTAGAGCACAAAAACCAACAAATACAGAAAATTTAATTAAAGCTTTAGGTGGTTTAAATAAAAACTTAAGCACTCTTGTTCCTGCTCTACAAGCTCAAGGTTCTGCTCAATTAATAAATCTTAAAGGTGAATTAGAGGGAATGACTGATGAACAAAAAAGGGAAAAGTTAGCAGAACTTCAAGAAAGTCAAAATAAAAAACAAAAACAAATAAATGCAGAATTTAGAAAAGATAAGTCAATATCCGACTTAAATCCTTTTGCAACTATTGGAGCTAAAAAATTAGTTGGGGCTAGTCTCAGTGGAGATTTTATAGAAAGTTTAAATACTTTACCTGAAGAATTACAAAAAGATATGGTAACAACTAATCAAGGAACTGTAGGTACTATTCCTAATCAAGATACTATTAATAATAAAATAGAAGAAAAACTAATTTCTTTTTATACAGAAAATGATATTACTGATGATTTAGTTAAAGCAGGTTTAAGAGCAAACGCTTCAACAAGTATTGATAGAATATCAAGTGCTTTGCTTACCGACATGAAAACATTTCACAAAGAAGAAATAATGATAAAAGGATTTGCTAAATCTTTTTCAACTATGATTTCTGATTCTGTATTTGATGAAAGTAATGCGGCAGGATTTACAAACGCTATAATTGGAACATTTGGAGATATAGATAGTTTAACACCAAGTGAAATAGAAAAAGCTTTTGTTAATGGTATTAATTTAATTCTTCCTGAAAATGCAGAAAAAGCGTTAGCTAATTTAAGAGTTTTAGAAAATATAAAAATAGGTACTACTAAAATTAAAGATATGGAAAGTTATGTTACTTCTATTATAAAGTTACAAACTTTAGAAGAAAGGCATGAAGATTTAGAAACACAAAAGAAAAAAGATGACATATTATCAATAGTTAGTTCTGAATATGCTTTAAGCCAAGGCGATAGTGAAGAAATACCTTTAGACCAACAATATCAAAATGTTTTATTAGGAGAAATTTCATCAGAAGGAGAATTTGTAGGTAATACGTTTGAAGCCTTAGTTAATAAAAAAACTGAAATAGATAAACTATTAAGCACCATGCTTATGGAAGGTAAATTAGATAAAGCACAAATTTTTATAGCTAGAGAAGAAAACGATAAATTATATAATAACGCTAGAATAGACGTAGAAGCTGATGGAGTAGCAATGGAAAATATGCTAGGAACAGACTTTGATAATTTTAGTGAGAATGCTTTAGTAGCATTAGATAAGGAATTACCTAGTATTTTAAAAGACGCAGGTATAGATACAGGAAATATAGTATTAGAAAGTTTAATAGTAGACAACGAAAAAGATTTTTCAGGTAAAAGCATAATAAACCCAAATATTGCTGAAGAACTAGAAGATTTAAATATTGACTTTAGACTTGCTTTTACAAGTATTACACAACAGGCAGGTAGGTTACAAGGAAGTGTTCAAGATAAAGTTACTTTTGCTAAAAATAAATTAAACGAATTAACAGAAAGATATAAAGAAGCAGTAAAAACTACTGTTGTTCAGAAAAATTTTCCTAGTGTAAAAACTACACTATTAGCAGATATAAAGGATAATCCTGTATATACAGTACAAGGGATAACAGCAGATATATTAGGAAAAGATTCAGACTTTATTTTGGATTCAGGAGTATCCATACTTAGTAATTTAGATATATTTAACGAACATAACATTGCAGATATGTTTATTAATAGTGAAAGTTTTACTCGTATATCAGATGATTTAACAACTTATTTTGATTTTCTTGCTATTCAAGATAAAGATACTGATTTTTTATCTTCTAACATTCATACACAAGTGTCAAAAAAGATACAAAATGAAAATTTAAGTGCAAGACAACTTTTAGCAAAGTCAATGCAGTTTAGTAATAATACTGATTTAAGTAATGAATCGAAAAAAGATTACTATGAAAGAAGTAATAGAGTACAAAATCTTTTAACATTAACAGGAATTAATTTTGGTGATGTTGTAAGAATTGGTCAAAATGGAAGTGAAGGTGAATATTATTTACCAACGAATGAATATTTAAATGAAAATTTTGTTGCTGATATAGTTAATGGTAATATACCTATATTTAATATGTTTGAAGGTGACGAAATAAATTTGTATTTAGATAAAGACAAAATAGAATATAACGACTTATCTGATAAAATAAAACAAGTAATGGATACATATAATATTAGAAGGTCTTTAGCTGAACCTTTTGTAAGACTTCAAGCACAAAAAGTTTCTCAATTTAGTATGGTAGGTATAAATAGAAGCCACAGAATGTATAAGCAACTTGTTATTCCTTTAAGTCAGGAAGAGATAGATATAAAGAAAGCTGAAGCAATAAATAGGGATGTAGGAGGAGATTCTATTGATACATCAGGTTACTTTGATGCTACGCCATTTATTAAATTTGGACAAAAAGTTGGACGATTTGGACAAAAAGTTGGACGAGTTTTTACAGATACCAAGGCGGTAATAGATGAAGCTAAAGGAGATTCTTTTATTAATTTACCTGAAGACTTTAAATATAATAGGAGTCTTACAAATATAGGTATAAATACTAACGAAAATCCTAAAATAACTGCTAAGACAGAAACAAATACAAATAAAACAGATGTAATTACTAAAGAAGAATCACAACCAACAGTAACACCAAAAGCAACACCTACTAGAGACGAAATAATAAAACTTTATAAAGATTCGTTTGGTAGTAACCTTCCAAAATCAGTGCTAGAACGTATGACTGATAATGCTGATTTATTAAAATATGTAGAAAGTCGAATTAAAGACCCACAATTTCCAACAATAAATGAGGAACAAGAATTATGAGTAGATTTGATGCAGTAAAAAATGTTCTAAAAACAGAACAAAGTATTGATGATGGTACAGGAGCAGTAGTAAGAAGTGTTCCTGTTACTAAAGAAGATGATAAACCTAATGCTTTTGTAGATGCGGCACTAGCTATACCAAGAGGTGTTGAAGGTGCAGTTCAAGATGTTTATGGGTTTGTTGATAAACTGCTTTTAGCTGATGTTCTTCCTGATTATGACGAAAGACTACTAGGTAAATCTCAAACAGGAATAGGTGGGTTTATTGAAGGTGTTTCTAATTTTGCTACAGGATTTATTCCTATTGTAGGAGCAATGGGTAAAGCAGGTAAAATAAATAAAATAGCTAAAATAGTTGGAAATGGTAAAGTTAGTAGAAATTCAAAAGCTATCGCTAAAGATTTTTTAAGAGGTAATCGTCCTAAATTAACATCTAAACAACACAAATTAATTAAAAACTTAAAAACTTCAAAAAAAGAATTAATATTACGTTCAGCAGGAGCAGGAGCATTAACAGACGCTTTAGTGTTTGAAGGACAAGAACAAAGGTTAGCTGATTTTATTAATGAATATCCATCTTTAAAAAATCCTATATCTATATATTTAGCTAGTGATGAAAATGATACTGAAATTGAAGGTAGATTAAAAAATGTATTAGAAGGACTACTAATAGAAGGAGGAGTGTTAGGAGCAGGTGCTTTAATTGTTCCTGTAATGAAAAGTTTAAAATTAATAAAAACTAAACGAAGTAATATAGCTAAAGGTATGGATGAAGAAGATGCTGTTGAAGACGCTGTAAGTAAATCTGATTTAAATGAAAAAGATATTCAAGATGCAAGACAACCTAAAAATATAGTTGATGAACACACTACAGGACAATCAACAGGCTCACGTGTAGACCCTAAACCAAAAGAAACAGAAACAGGACAACCAAAAGAAACAGAAACAGCACAACCAAAAGAAAAAGACCCTAATATTCGTAGTTTCGGTTTATTACCTGACGGAACACAGTTTGGATTAAGAACTAGGTTTAACAATAGAGATACATTTAGAAAATGGGTAGATAAACAAAATAATGAGTTCACCACAAAAAGTGAAGCACATAGAAAAGAATTTTTAGCAGGAGATAAAGGTAGAGACCCTGTTTTAAGACAAGAATTTGAAGAAAATGTTTTTGCTAACAGAAAAGCATTAGATAAGATTATTAATGATGAGCGTATGTTATTTGAAAGTGAAATGACAAGATTTAGTAAATACGCTAGACAAGTTCAACAAAGACTTAATAAAAAAGTCATTGCAGAAGAAAATCAAAAACGAGTAAATAAACAAAGTATTGGTGATACAACTAAGTTAACAGGTGCTGAAAAAGTAAAAGCTTTTACAAAACACTATAGAGATTTACTAAATGAATCTGTTAAGAAACAAGGTAAAGACGTTTCTATAGAAACAGCAAGTATTCAAGCAATAAAAAGTGCTATTAGAACTGTTAAAGGTGAAGATGAAATAGCAAGTTTATCTAAAGCTTTAGCAGAAAAATTTATAAAAGAAGAAAGTGTTGCAAAATTATCAGCATCTCAGTTAGCTAATATTAATAAAAGAGAAGCTAGAAAATTTGGTAATATTTTAAAAAATCACGACACAGATGATTGGATACTAGAAATAAATAAACATGCAGGTAATATTAAAGAATTAAGAAAAATTAGAGCAGACCAAAAAGCTTTGTATTATATGCAAAGAGTATCAGCAGAAAATTTAGTTGAAGCGGCTAGAAAAGCTTTAGTAGATTTACAAGGAAGTCCATTAGGTAATAAACCAAAAATTAGACAACAAGCTGAAGTACAAGAAGCTTTAGAAATTTTTGGAGCTATGCAAAGAATGTGGGGACTGTATGGTAGAGAATATGGATTAGGTTTAGTTCAAAGAAAGTTTTTATATAAAAATGGTGAATATCAAGCTAGAAAAATAGGTATTGATAATAAAAATTCTGATGAAATATTACAAGGCTACTTAAATGAAGCTAGAGCTAGAACAGGCGATAAAAGATTCTTAGAAAAACTTATAATGACCATGGAAGATGGTGCAGATATAGATACAGTTATAAAAAGTCTTGAAGACTTAACTGTTGGAAAAAGATTAAGTAAAGGATTTGAAATAACAAGAGAATATTGGATGAACGCTTTGTTATCAGGACCAAGTACACAGATTGTAAATATTATGGGTAATGCTTTAACTATGCTTATGAGACAAGTTGAAACAGGAATGGGAGCCGCTTTATCAGGTAATTTACCTTTACTAAGAGCTACTTTTGACTTTCATCATACTATGGAAACGGTAAAAGATTCTATAAAACTAGCCGCTAAAGCAGTTAAATTAGGAGACGGTATTACAGTTGGGGCTCAAAGAACAGTAGCTATTGAAAACATAGAAGGTGGTAAATCTTTTACTGCTGATAATTTTGAAAAAGCATTTAAAGGACAAGCAGATGGAACATTAAGAGAAACACCACTAGGTAAATTTTTAGATGGTCTTGGTAAAGTTGTAAGAGTTCCTAGTAGTGCTCTATTAGCAGGTGATGAGTTCTTTAAATCAATGAACTATAGAACATATATAAAAACAGAACTTACTGCTAAAGGATATGAAAGAGGATTAAGAGGTAAAGAGTTATCAAGTTTTGTAGTTAAAGAGTTCAATAATCATGTAACAAACTTAGGACGTGCATTTAACGAAGAAGGTATTGTTGGTGAAGCTATAGAACAAGCAAATAAAAAAGGATTAAAGTTTGCTGAAAAAGAAATATTTATTGAAGATTATGTATCAAAAGCAAAAGCTATGCGAAATAGAAGTTCTACGTTTAGTGCTATGGAAAGAGAAGCTTTAACAGAACGAGCAAAACACGAAACTTTAATTAATACATTTACAGCAGACCAAAATATTCCGCTTCTTAAAGAAGTACAATCAGCTATTAAACGTGTTCCATTTTTATCCTTTGTAGTTCCTTTTGTTCGTACTCCTGCAAATATTCTTGTGTTTGGTTTACAAAGAACTCCATTTGGTGTGGCTTATACAGGAGGTAAAAAACTTCTAGGTAATACTTCTTTATTAAGAAAAGCTTCTGAAGAATCTAAAGTTAGATTAGAATCAAAAGACCCAAGAGTAGCGGCAGATGAATTAGGTAGATTATCAACAGCAGTATTAACAAATACAGCTATAATATATTACTTAATGTCTAATAAAAACTTTATAACAGGATTTGGACCAACTGAGAAAGCTGAAAGAGAAGCTTGGAAAAATGCAGGTCACCAAGAGTATTCCTTTAGAATAAAACAAGCTGATGGAAAAGATAAATATTTTAGTTATCAAAGGCTTGACCCAATGGCAACTATGTTAGGATTAATGGCAGACACAGTAGATGTTATTCAAAATAATATTTCTGAATCTGATGAAGGAACTAACGACGCTTTAGGAACTTTATTTGCTTCTATGGCTCTTGTAACAAAGAATAATATTACTAATAAATCTTATGTTCAAGGATTTGATGCTTTACTAAAAGCAGTTGCTGACCCACAAACACAAGGTACAAAATTTATTGCTAATATTATTGGTGGATTTACACCAAACGTATTTAACCAAGCTATGAATATGAAAGATGAAAGATTAATTAGAGAATCAAGAGGTTCATTTGATTATTTCTTAAAACGTAATCCATTAACCGAAGGAAAGTTACCTGTTAAACGTGATTTATTAGGAAAAGAAATGACTATTGAAACAGGTGGTGGATTAGGTGGTGTTCTTAATCCTATTTATAGAAAAACATTTGATGATGATATAGTATATAATGAAATATATCGTTTAGGTGGTATGACAAAACCTAAACCTAAAATAGCTTCAGGTAATATTGATATGAGAAATTATCAATTAGAAGGTGAAAATGATACCGCTTATGATTTCTTTTTGAAAAACTCAGGAGAACTTAAAATAAATGGTAGAACTATGCACGAATCTTTACAAAGACTAATTACATCTAAAGAATATGATGAACTAAGTGATGAATTATCAGGACAAGAGTTTGAGATTGAAAGTCCTAAAATGAGAGCATTAAAAAGAGTTATTGGTGCATACAGAAATCAAGCTAAAATAAATTCATTTGAAAAATACCCTGAATTAAAAGATACATTTTCTAGGTATTATATAGAAAAAGGAAAGATGAGATAATGAATAATTCACACGTTCCATCTTTTATAGGCACAGCAGGTACAGTAGGTACATTTACTTTAGCATCAATAAATCAAATAGTAGCTATTGCAGTAGGTATATTTACATTAATTTATTTAAGCATTAGAATATATAAGGAGTTAAAGAATGGCAAATAAAACAAAAAGACTACATGAATTACAAGATATTCTTATTGAAGAATTTATTTTAAGAATACAAACAGGAGAAGCATCACCAAGTGATTTAAATGCGGCTAGACAGTTACTTAAAGATAATGGTATTCATGCACAGTTAAAACCTGATAATCCATTAGCTAACCTTATAGCAGGCTTACCCTTTGATGATGAAAGTGACAGAGTGGTAGAAAGGCATAATGAGAAATTATCGTAAAGAGTATGATAACTACCAAGGTCGTCCATTACAGATAAAAAGACGTTCTTCTAGAAACAAAGCTAGAAGAAAAATGGTAAAACAAGTAGGTAAAAATAGACTAAATGGGAAAGATATCGACCATAGAGACAGAAATCCTATGAATAACAGTCGTAAAAACCTACGAATAACATCAAAAAAGAGAAATCGTTCAAGAAATAGCTAAATGAGTGTACCCGAACAACTAAAGGACTTCAGGAACTTTCTTTATTTGGTATGGAGAGAGTTGAATCTCCCTGAGCCCACCCCTATTCAGTATGAGATAGCAGAATACATGCAAAGTGGGGACAAACGTGCAATCATCGAAGGTTTTCGAGGTGTAGGTAAATCATGGATTTGCTCTGCGTTTGTTGTCCATCAGTTGTTGTTAGACCCAACTAAAAACATATTAGTTGTTTCTGCTTCAAAGACACGTGCAGACGATTTCTCTACTTTTACGTTAAGATTAATACATGAAATGGAATTACTTTCTCATTTAAAACCTACAGATAAACAAAGATTTTCTAAAATAAGCTTTGATGTTGGACCTGCTCCTGCATCACACGCACCTAGTGTTAAATCATTAGGTATTAGTTCACAGCTTACAGGTTCTCGTGCTGATTTAATTGTAGCTGATGATATAGAAGTACCTAATAATAGTGCTACTCAAGGCATGAGAGATAAGCTTTCAGAACAAATAAAAGAGTTTGATTCTATAATTAAACCTGAAGAAGACGCAAAAATTATATTTTTAGGTACACCACAGTGTGAAGATACTGTGTACGAAAAGCTATCTGACAGAGGATATAAAACACGTATTTGGACTTGTAGATATGTTGACAAAACTACTAATGAAAACAGATATAATAATCGTATTTCAGATTTTTGTGTTAATGAAGATAAATTAGGTAAATCTACAGAACCTTTGAGATTTAGTGATATAGATTTAGCAGAACGTGAAGTATCTTATGGTCGTTCAGGATTTGCTATGCAATTCATGTTAGATACTAGGCTATCTGACAGAGACAGGCACCCACTTAAAACATCAGAGTTAATAGTCATGGATATTGACCCCGATGTTGCTCCTGAGAAGCTCGTATGGGCACAAAGTCCTACCTTGGAATGGGACGGGTCTATTCCGAATGTTGGACTCTCAGGAGATAGATTTTACCGCCCTATGCAAGTACTAGGAAGCATGGTAAAGTACACAGGGTCTGTTATGAGTATTGACCCTGCAGGAAGGGGAAAAGATGAAACAGGATACGCAATCGTCAAGATGCTCAACGGGAATCTGTTTGTTCCCGATGCAGGAGGTTTGCAAGGAGGATACTCCGAAGAAACCCTTGAGTTATTGGCTAAGAAAGCTAAAGCTCATAAAGTAAATCGTATAATCGTGGAGTCAAACTTTGGTGATGGAATGTTTAACCAACTTATGACTCCAATTTTGCGTAAAATTTACCCTTGTACAATAGATGAGGTTAGACATAACACACAGAAAGAAAAGCGAATTATTGATACTCTAGAGCCCGTTTTGAACCAACACAGATTAATAGTAGACCCAAAGGTCATAAAGAACGACTATGAGTCCGCTCAAGGATACCCACCTGAACACCAACTTAAATATCAATTAATATATCAGCTATCTAGAATAACAACCACTAGAAGTTGTTTAGCTCAAGATGACCGATTAGACGCTTTGAGTATCGCTGTTAATTATTGGGTAGAACAAATGGCTCAAGATTCAGACCAACAGATGAAAACAAGACGAGATGACCTTGTAAAACAAGAATTAGAGCTATTTAGAGAGTCATATTTTAAGTGCATTGGTAAGCCTTCTGTAAGTAGTTGGATATAAAACACTTACAGAAAAGAGGTATATATGGAAGGAAGGGCTTACTAGGAAAACACTAGATATTAAAGATTATTTATAATAATTATAATAATAATAAATCATAATAAAGCTTTAAGACCACTTAAAGTTTACACCGAGGAGAGTCTATGTCAAGCAAAAAGTACAACCCAATGGAACAAGTAAAAGCTATATTGGGAGAACATTGCACGTCGTATGTCGTTTTTGCAGTAACTCCTGAAGCTCCAAATACCCTTCAAATGCGTACAGACAATCGATATGCGGCTCTAGGTATGATTACAAGAGGTTTAGACATTTTAAATGAAAATATAGTTGACGAAGGATGGGAAATAGTATGGGATATAGATGATGAGGAGGACGAGAAATAATTAATTGTTATACATGTAATACAAAAATGATATGGGGAGGAGACCATGACATTGATGATAATGAAGAATTTAATGTTGTATCCAATTTTACTTGTCCTAAATGTAACAGTTATGCTGAATTTTTTCATTATGTGTGTGTTACTCCTAAAGTCCTGAGTACAGACTCTTAAACTGCTCTTTTTTATTATGAGAGAATATGATATAATGTTTTATTTACTTGTTTTAACAACTACAGGTA
>CETN01072849.1_pt1 | contig 17779 bp, 23 predicted proteins | sample 531301 | NCBI WGS metagenome assembly CETN01 (sample SAMEA2622656, study PRJEB7988) | marine metagenome | isolation source: saline water (ENVO:00002010), including
CGGCGCCAGTTTCTTCGGCAGCAACAACGGTAGTAGGGCGATTATCGGCGGTTTCTGGCACAGATTCAGTTGAAGCCGGGGCCAATTCGATCTGGCGCTCCTTTTCTACCTTTTTGGCTTCTTTCTTATGTTCTAACTGCGCAGCCTTTTCGAGCTTTTCGGACTCACGGGCCACAGCAGCTTCATATTTCTCTTCAAGAATCTCAATGGCAGCTGTACCTTTTTCGTTGTACAGCTTCAGTGCTGCTGTCATCGACACCTTGTCTTCGCTGATCATTTTTTTCAGCTTGAGCGGCATGTTGTAGACAGCAAGATACTGCTGAACATGGGGCACCGTGCGCGCAACTTTTTCGGCGATTTCAGCGTCTGTCAGGTTGTAACCCTGAAGACGCGCATAAACCGCCGCTCGCTCAACAGGCGTGAGCTTCAAACCGTCATCACTTTTAACGATAACCAGATCTTGGGCAATTTCATCGCCTGAAACCTCAACAAGAGGCAGTCTCGCAAGTGTTGAGCCTTCAGAAATTGCCAGTTTTGCGCCACGAAGGCGGCAATGACCATCACGAGCCAGGATTCGGCCGTCCTTTACCACAACTTTCAGTGGCGGTAGCTCTTCACCTGCTTTATAAGCATCAGCCAACTTACGAATATGCGCAACTACCTCAGGTCGCTCGTAGTCTCGAGTATTAAAGCCATCTTCCTCTTCAATCAACTCAATGTTAGCCTTAAAGAGGTTACCCTTGGTCATTGAATCTGAAAATTGGCTATGCATCGCCCGTAGTGAATTAGCAACTGCCATGATGTTTCTCCTTTGAAGTCCTAAGCAATCTTGCTTGAGGGTTCATGATCTCAAATCGTGTTCGGCGCGCCATGAAACTTGCCATTGCCAAAATATTAACCCTAATGGCTTCGCTTGGCAAATCTGCCGCCGCTCATGCAAGCAACTGGCGCCTCGCCTTCATAGACATTGGGCCTGTCAACTCAATTAAGTAGCTTTCCTGGTCATTCTTGTCTTCTATAAGGCAGTATGACTCCCACTCCAGGCTCGACAGCCATTCTGGTGCTGCACCGATCGCCTTGTATGACTCATGCACTAACCAATCCTCTGTACCATAGGCGCTGATGAAAATGCGTTTGCTCTTGTGAACACTCGGGACGTCATCACGCACTGGCACAAACTGAGACCCAGACCAGTAACCTGAGTAAATACGTTGATCATGATGCTCTGCACACAAGCACATAGCGTATTTCTCTGAAACGTCCCCTTTCCTCCCTTTGTTTCTACCCCTGGGGTGGTGAATTTGCAGAGGATGCAGTGTTTCCAGGCCGCCGACAGCACAAGCAATGCATCCGTTAGCAACAAGCTCGCCGTGAAAGGCGATATCAGAAGCTGACCTTCCAGCGCCTTTCATGGAATTTCTTGCCTTTAACTGACCTGTTTTTGAATTTTGGTTTTTCCTAACCGGTGACGGGCTGATGGTTGAGTTAAATCCCTTTTGAGTTTTCCTGAGGGCACAAGCCTTTTTTTTGAAACCCTTACCGGGCTTCAAAGGTGTTTTTCGCTTTAATTCAGTACGTTTCATGATTCCTCCTTTAGCAAGGAGGGTACTTTCCTGGTGGATGGACGGTAGGATGAGAGGTGTTACCGCCAACGGCGGGGGATTAGGCATTAGCGAGGACTATAAGCTGAGCCTGGAAACAAGCTTACAGGGTCAAATTTGTCTGTGGCGAGGGTGTTTGGTAAGCGCATCAATATCGATACGCTCATACGTGTAGATCGGGTTCAATTGCTATCGGCAGTTCTTTAAAGAAGACTCTATGTACTGATTTGCTGCCAAACTCGTCAAACTGTAACCTTCTACCAGCTCAGACCACGATTTGAGGTAACGACAACGCTTATCACTGTTGCCTGGCAGCCACTTCGATGGCCCTTGATTTTTTCGCTCCCTTGATTCTGATTTTGATAGCAGAATCAAGTTTTCCTTGTCGTTGAAAAACGCTGATTTTTCTTTAGCAGACCATGCCCCGGCCCCATGATTGAATGCCCAAAAAGGCGGCACAATGTGGGCAACCTTTAGGTTTTTCCGTAGAGATATTCGTTGATCATCGACATACCATTCACCTGCAACTACCCGGCAGCCATCAGAGGTAAATGTTGGTTCGATTTGGGACGTTTGGATTAGAAACTGCTCCATAGTCGATAAACAACTCGCGCTATCAGATATCCAGCCTCCCCAATCTTTGACATTGAAACGTTGGTTGAGCGACTGGCTGACCTGCACAGTATTTAGGAAGGCGTTGTTATGATCGCATTCACCTTCAGTACAAGTGAACGTAACTACGCCTTGCTCATCTATTGTTTCGTGCCAGGCTTTATCACCGCAACCTGTCATGAAGCAAGCGAGCATGAGTATTGAGCTCAATAATTTCATATAAGAACCTTACTCAGGTAGTTCTGTGAGTGGTAATGGGACTTCCATCAACTTGGCATGAATGCGGCTGTAAAGCTCGGGATCGTTCCGTACAGTTTGGCATGCTTCACGCGCGTTCTGGCCAATTATAGTGCCATCGAACAACACACACTCCTTATTTCGGGTGATCACACCGGCAAGGCCTGATGTCAACAGTAGGTCTTGGGCGCAATTAAATCCATGGTCATTCAACACCTTGCCATTGGATTTAGAGTAAGCGGGACCATGGCTATTTTTGGAAACATAGAGTTCGATATTTTTGCCAATGATGTTGTCACCAACGTTGATGAGTCCCTTGTTCCGGATCCATACACGTAAAGGGTAAGCATGTCGTAAAGCCATTCCGCCATATGGCTTCAGGCCCCATTCGTCTTCGTTTTGACCCCTTAGATTTGTTGCAGTCCGCTTCTTTTCATACCGAAGCTGATTCAGAAATAGCACCGCCGTAGACGTTTTTTCGATGCGCGCCGTGAGTGACTTGACGCCCTGGGAGATGATAATCGGCACATAGTCTGCGTCAAAGTTGTCTTGATCAGCGCTTGTTGTTAGCGCAGCAATAGAATCAACTACGATGAAACTGTATTCACCCGATTCAGCACACAGTGCTACCAGTTCGAATACGCGCTCGATAGTTTGTTCTGAGGTATAGACGACAGTCAGATTTGGATCGACGCCCAGAGAGAGTGCGTATCGGGAGTCTAATTTCCCTTCAACATCAATAAAGACCGCCTTCTCACCCTTAGCATTGAGCATCGCTATAGCAGCTAGTGCCAGAGACGTCTTACCCGAAGACTCTTCACCAGAAAGCTCGCTTATTTCACCTCTTGGCCAGCCACCGATACCGGTGTTTCGATCCAGAGATGCACAGCCAGTATTGACTGTCTCAACTACTCCCTTTTCGAAAAAGTCTGTCTTCTTTCCTACCAAAGTATCGACTGATTCAAGGGCTTTGTTTAGCATAGGGTTCATATCAATTCCTCCGAAGAACAATGTAATTATCCCAGCAACATTGCACAGCGGCAGGAAATGCAGCTTATTTGTGCCCGCAAAAGATGGATTCGATAATAAGCACTTCGGGCAATGCCGGGGGTGCCCCGCACATCGCTTCTACGTCATATGGTGATGTCATTGGACCAATTTCGCGCTCTACAGACGCCCAGCAACGGTGGAACTCTTCGCGCTCATTGCTAACTAACCCTGGCCCGACCCATGGCGTATAGCAAAACCCTTCACGAAATTGGACGACAAGTTCTACCTCGTACTCCAATGAGCCATGGTATTTTGGTGCGTTTGTTTGATAATTTAATTCAACAAGTACATTTCTTATGCCGGACTCAATCATCGAATGCACCGGGATTTGGTCTGTTGACCAATCAATGGAAGTTACCTTTAAACTAGATGTCGCCAAAAATTGAATTTCATTATTCCTGATCAGGCGCGAAGTAAGGTAGGAGCTTTTATCAGAGTGATTGATGCTGATTTGTGAAGAACAGCCTATACTAGCCAGGGCTAAAAAGCTGGAAAAGACTCTAAAACAGGAAGTGGAAGACATAAAGAAGCGCCCTCTCGGGCGCTGCCATTACTAATTAAACATACGCTGATTTTTCAAAATGACTTGCTCACCGGTATCCGCATTGAAGTCACAGTAGCCTGAAAGCGTATTGCAGTATCGTGTCGCAGGCTCACCATCAACAACACCGTCTACTACAATGCCATTTTTGTAAACCCGAAGGCCAGTCACATCGTCAAAGTCCGTTTCAAATTTCTTGTCCGTCTCATCAATCCCATACTCACTTTTTGAATCAGCGACAGTGTATTCATAGCTGTCAATGATCAACGTGTTGGGGTTCTCATCGACTTCAACAATTCCGACCAGCACACCGTTAGAGTACTTAATGTTGATGAAGCCTGTATTTTCAGCTACTTCACGGAAATCAATTCGTTCACCGTCTGGATCGTTGTCGTCTGAAATGTTGAATACATACATCTCACAAAGACCAGTTGTATTTGTACCTATCCAGAAAACACCGCCTTCATGTCGAGCGACATGATCATCAGACTGGGGACCAGAGCAAGCAGGCGTATCCTGTTCGCCATAAGAGTGGATCGAACCACGCTCAGTGTTGTACATAACGGCATTCAGAATAATCAGGCCAGAGGGTTGCTCAACTTCACGACGAGGATAGACCACATATTCTTTGTAATGTAGCGGCTTATGTAAATCAACAATCCCATACTGAGGCGTATTTGCACGCATCTTAAAACCGGTGATTTCATTGCCGAAGGCGAACATGTTTGACTTCGCGGTTTTGTCATACGCAAATAAAGATCCTTCTCCGTAGATCATGGTGTCCAGGCGCCCAACATCAGAACTTTCAACGACTTTGGTCTCGCTGCCATCGAATCGATGAATTTTGAACCCATCAATATCTTCATTTGTTGTGAAGTAAACAGCATCTGAATCTGCATACTGATCGGGATACCCGTAATCTCGAATTGTTGCAACAGCAACAGCCGAATCTGCGCGGTCAGTTACGTCGAATAGACATTCAGCATTTTCATCATAGGCCAGCAATGACGCGAGAACCGAGCATTTCACATTGCTACCATCAGCAGCTTCGACTTCGAAAGAGCCTGTTGCTGCAACATACTGGTTACCGTTGCGAAGCCCTGACGGAACGGCGAACTCACCCACATTAAGTGTGCTTGGGAACACTTCTTCCAGAAAACCATCGATGTCTTCGGCTACTACCTTTTCTGTTTGTTCTGCCTCAGTCGCTACCTCATTTGAGGAACCGGCTGATCCACTTGTAGAAAACGACAATGAGGGCTCGAAGGTTGGACTCATGATATGACGAACGATCTTGTCTTGAGCGCCGCTACTTGACCCATCATTTACTGTACCTGTAGCCAAAGCGAATGAACGTGAGTTTGAGAGGTCTTCGGTTCCGAAAGCCAGCTTCGTTGTTTTCGAGCTGCCACCTCCTCCGCCGCCACCACAAGCGACAAGGGAAGCAAGTGCAATACCAACCATCAGCTTTTTCATTTTTCTATCTCCATAGTGAATACACCCTAAGCATATAGCGGCCGATGCCGGACAAAAGGAATTCATCAGTTGGCTTAACATCTGCGGCTTTGGTACTATTTTGCCATTCTACAAGAAATGTCTTAAATGGCAAAAAGTACGATTCTTAATTTTCTATCCCTTGTTATCGTCTCGCTCTCAGCTGGAGCCCAAATGAATTATTTGTTCGCTCTCGTGCTATCTGTTGCCGCTGGCACACTAACGAATGCAATGTTTGTAGGCACAGGTCTCTCTATCACTAATTTGTCCACATCTCTACTCTTCACCAGTTGTTCTCTTGGTGCTATGGCTGTCCTGTTCGGGGGAACTCGAGCATTCTATTCCTGCCTTCTTGCTTTCGTGCTTGCTGCTCTACCTGTCAGCCGCATCATAAACACGGCCTGGAAACCTCTATATGATGCGCTAAGCTCAAGGTTTGAATTGGTGAACAATCCCCAATACCTCGTAGTTGCATTGCTAGTTGCTATTTGTCTAGCTGCGCTTATCAGCTACCAATTTCGCAATCGCACTTTCCACACGCTTGCTGGCCTCGGCCTTAGTCTCGGTGCATTGCTCTCACTGGCTACGTTTCATTACATTGTTATTCACAACGGGTATTCACAAGAAATCAAAGACATCATTTCGTCGAAATCCGCCGTTCTCATGACTAACCTTGATGATACAAAAACCGTTGACGCAACATGCACACTCCTTCGGATAGATTGTCAAACCACCACACTCAGCAACATCTTGAAATATCCAAACTCCTATCAGTATGGTGTTTCTAGAATTGCGTCAGATACCCGTGATCGAGAGTCAATCCGTTATGCGTGGCAGGAAATGGATTTTAATGGCTCTGGTGATCCTGAAATCAGTACGGCAGTCTTCTTTTCTAGGATGGGAGAGAGAGTCCTCATTGCAAATGCAAGGGAGGATGCTGCGAAAGCGAAAAACCGGCACATGTTTATGCTTTCTGCATTGATTGCTGTATTTAACGCTTCATGGCTGATGCTCTATGCCTATTTGAGTACATTTCATCGAAAAGCATCAAAATATTGAAATTAGGACAGCATTAATATTTAATGTGCTTGTTTTTCAATATAGGTGATACAAATGTCAATCGATAAAGTTCAATCAAAGCTCAAACAAGAATTTGATGCTATTCAAGTCAAGCTCACGTTCGTAACTGAGCTTCAAGCTCTAATGAAAAAAGCAAATCTTGACATCGAGGGTGTGAAGAGCTTGCTTGACGAAATCGATGTTGCTCCCGCACCCAAAAAGCGTGGGCGCCCCGCAGCAAGCAAAAATGCATCGACTAAGAAACCAGCGGCAAAACGGAAAAAACATCCACCACGCCCTCAGCGTAAGTTCAAGCACCCTAAATCAGGGGAAGTTGTGACTACTGCTGCGCCGCAAGTGAATAAGCAGATCAAGGAATGGGCCAAAGAGCTCAACACTGATTGGCAAAAACTTGAAATTTGATGATTCTTGACCGGGGTTTCCCCGGTCACTTAATTTCGCAAATAGCGGACCAAGCTGCTATTTGGACTTCTTCCGGCAAGTCCCACCACTCGATGCGCTCATCGTCAGTTAAAGATTTACCCTTCTCAACCTCTAGCACTCCGCGGCTGCGCTCTTGAAACGGGGTTGCTCTCACTGTGAATACTTCGCCTTGTGGTGACACAACAACGACACTGTATCGATCAATTGTCACGCCCTTGTTGTCAAATACACTCTCAACAACACCTTCTATGTCTGAAGGGACAGGTACTCTCGGTAGTAGATCCTGACTGTCAACAGCATTCACATCTTCAGCTATGGTGTTCATTTACCTTCCTGACTGAAAAATTACAAAGCCATGCCGGCTAAATTCAAGACAAACAACCTCGTCTAATACTATGTCGGTTGCAAAGGCCGAGGACTTGTCAACATAGTTGAATATTATACGACCTCCCCTTGCAAGCAACTGATCGTACCTCTCTTTACCGCAATGAGCCGCAGCGGCTCTATTTGTCATGACCAATTCGAACTTATGGATATCGAGTTCATTAGAACTCCAGTTAACCAGCTTCAGCATGTAAATCAGGTCATCACCAAATGGATAGACTTTCAAAAGCTGGGTATTCTCATCCAGGTTGGTTACATAATCTCTTTCTTCTGACCAATAGGTGTATGCTGAAGCAACGAGCAGCGAGGAATAGACCAGGACTACAACGGCCCAGGTGGACTGAAGCCACTTGGATTCATTCCTGAGCTTTAGCAGCCTGTACACATAGACAAAGCAATACAGATTTAATGCACCTGCCAGAACACAGACAATATCCGCTATCAACAATTCCGTTTCTGTGGACGACGGTGCAACAGATTTCATACTAACAATCGCTGCTATACCTACTGGCATGAGGCATAGAGCAACGAAATGAAACAGAAGTATAAATCCAAACCTTGGCGGCTGCACACTAGGACCCTATTCAGAAGCGTCACAGGAGTTGACCCCGCGCGATGCCTGCATTTTTTTTGTGTAATCGTCTACACCCGGCTCTTCAATATACCGAACAATCTCTATCAGCGCATCATTAGGCAATATTTGACGAACCTTCACACCAAGAGAAGATAGCGGGATTTCAACTTCCGTCGCCCCCCCAAATACATCCTTGATCTCTCCGAAAATCGGGTCAGCTGCAAGGATATAAGCCGTACCAGGGCTTCTTGCCTTTAATTCGTTCCAGACAGCTCTCTTCAGTTCGTCAGTTAACTTTGAAAGCCGAACGTAAGTTTCATAATGAACCTCATTTGATGCCAATGCCCTAGACCTTATTCCGCGGCTTAGGCTGGCAGCCCTCGAGGTATTCGTGCAAGCCTGTTAGTGAGATCAATGGTTCAGGGTGTATTTTCTCGAACTTAAACTCTGAGTCGCGCTTGCTTAGATCAGAAACTCTGATTGGCGGTAGTGCTCCTGGCTCATCAGTGCAATAAAGGACAGGAAGTACTCCCGCAACCTTTTCCGGATTTCTCCCGGCATTAGAAGTAAAGCGCAAACTGACTTTAAGCGAGTTTGATCGATTTCGGACTCGCGCAAGCGGCATATCATCTGGGTACTGATCCAAGATATCAAAACAGGCAAGGTACCGGCCGTCATCACTTTTGTCATAGAGTAGAGCAAACCTGTTTTTCTCAGCGCCGACACTCGTAACTGCAGTGGACTGACTGCTGTCGATGTAATACCTAGCACTTGATAGAACCGCATTTGCAACAACTGGAATCGTTCTATAAAGCTGCTTAGGGCAAACCCGGCCGTTGCCGCTTGTGTTCAGCGCCTCTGAAATAGCCATATCTCGCTTTTTCATTCCCATGTTTGGCGCAAAGTCGTCGTCTTCTTTCAGGCCAACGATGTATTTTTTGAGCTTAGTCCGCACTCTGTTCACAGATTCTGCAACATCAGCGGTTGCTCTTGAACATTCGATGAACGCTGGGAATTTCAATGTCTCCTTAGGATCCTGGCCGTCAACGAAATAAATCGATGACATACCTGAAGCAATGGCATCATCAGAAATTGACTCGCACCCCCACCATGGATGGTATTCAGGGAGGAGATCACTGTTTCCAGCCTCAGAGCCAGCGATGCTTGAGCGCAGGTAACCGTTCGCCCCATCGTGTTTGATCATCAACCTCAAATCATTGTGGACCGCCCGAAGCTCTTCCATATACTCGCGAATAGTCGCAACCGCATCAACATTTGGTGTTTTACGCAAACCGGCCACCTCGCACTATTTTAGCTTCCGCCATCATTTACATTACTTGCCGTAGGGTTTTTATTATAGTAAGTTTACCATACACAATGCTGAGACCAGACGGTATGAAACAGACAACATTTCGCAGTATCTTCCTTTTCGCAGTCGTAACCCTTGTCACTGCATCGGCAAACGCCTCACCGCTGTCACACCGCACAGGTTTTCTATCCGTTGCAAAGGGCCCGTTTCTCCGAGACGATTCAGCCATAAAGGATAATGTACTGAGAAGGGTTGATAAAATCTCAGACACACTGCGGCTGGATCAGCAATTGAGCATGAAACTAGACGCTATTGACCCAGTACGTGTTGTAATCGCCAAAGATGGCTTCAACGAAGATGTTATTAGAAATGCCATCGTTCTGGTTGAAGGCAATCTAAAAGCCAACCTCATCCAAAATTCAATAGTAATTGTTATTGGTAAAGTACAGGCCAATGATATCAGAGGAAGCGTTGTCGCTTCAGCGGATGACCTTACTGCTTACCACGCAGGCGGCCGTGACCAAGACTCACTTTTAATGACAACTGGCCAAGCCAATATCACGGCAGCGTATACGACCACACTGCTGGCAGAAAAAGGGGCAAAAGTTCAATCCCCTACACACCTTACCGCGATCAACACAAAGGTACGCACGCCTCACCCTACACGGGTTCGGTATCAATATGTTCGTGAAAACGTTCTTGAAGGGATTGCCGGTCTACTTTCCGCTAATTGATGATTAGCATCCTGGCTAGGATTATCTGCTCGGCCCAATCGATGGCGAACCTATCTCCATTGAAATTGTCTTGAAATATTCGCTAGCCTTAGTGATTTCCACAACAGCATCCTTATGCCCCGCCCGGACAGCAGAATGCCCGGATTCGGGGTAATCCTGAGAGACCTTGTTAAAATGCTCCAACCAACCACTTATCCCATGACCCACTCGGTCTAATACTATTTGACCGCTTCCGTTTCCGGCAGTTACTAAGTTGAGCTCGTAGAAAAGCACACCATAAACACGATACTTGGTCATAAGCGTGTGTTGAGACACGCTAGAATTCTCGCCACCCATCTCAGTAATTATTGAAGACCTGAGCGACTTCGCCCACTTCAATAGGCTCTTGCTCAGCATATCGGCATTTTGGCCAATGTCCGGCAAATTGTATTGATCAATGTTTTGGTAACGATTTGAAGGCTGCTGCTCAGCAAGCCTGGAAAGAGTCTTTGGCAAGACAAGCCTCTGAATATTGGCGACCTCATACCCATCTTTGATGGCAAGATTGCCCACATACTCAACTGGCGCCAAGTCCATTGGACCATAGGGTGGAGGGTGGATGAATGCGCTTGGCCCAGGATAGTCGACTATCTTACTTATTCCCGATGGCCGCTCATTCTTAAAGTTTATGTATGGAATTCTTTGATCTAGAACGTAGTTTCTGGCTTCATCGCTCAGGCCACGAGCGCCCGTTATTGAGCTCAAGTCACCGGTGTGCACGCAGTACCCATATTCTGACTCTGTAATCAGAATAGGCTCGCAGCTTCTTATTTCTTCGACCTGTATCATGATGACGCCATTGAATGTGCTCAATCATGGCAATGCTCCGGCCAATCATCACACAGCAATCCATTTAGGCTTTCTGCCTCTGGTAGATTTTGTTTAGAGGCTTCGCTGGCCCATTTCGACGCTGATGATATGTCCACTTTGACGCCGTCACCAGTGAAAAACGCATAGGCCAAATTATACTGAGCCAAAGCGTCCCCTAGCTTTGCCGCCTTCAGGTACCAATTTAACGCTCTCTGCATATTCTTCTTGGTGTCGATCCCTTGCCTGTACAAATCACCAAGAACTCGTGCAGCTACTGGAACATCATGATTAGCGGCAACGCGTAAATAATGGATCCCCAAGTCGACGTTATACACCTCTCCCCGCCTATCCACTAAAAACAGGCCTGCATTGTAGGCCGCTCGTGAGTCACCTAAGTCCGCGGCTTTCCGAAGCCAGGAAAGTGATGACACAACGTCTCTCGGCTTTTGGGACATATAGTGTGATGCCAGGTATTGAGCAGCAGGTAAGTGCCCCACATCTGCCATGCCCGAAAGAGTTTCTATACCCTCTTTGACATGGTGCGCATCCCTTGTCTCGATTAAATACGCACCAAGCGCGTATTTGGACTCAAACTCTCCAAGTTTAGCAGCCAATCTTAGATATTTTATAGCCTGGCGCACATTTTGGTCATTTTTATCTTTATGGGCATAAAGATAGCCAAGGCGATAAGCTGCATCTGCACGGCCCTTGCTCGCCAAGCGAACAAGCTGGTCCATGTCGTCAACGGTCTCGGACAGCGCCATGGCGCAAACTGAAAACAGCCCCAATAGAACGATAGCCAGTGGGCGTATTTTAAAAGCAAGACTCATAGTATCCATCATTGAAATAGCCAATTAGTGCCTCTGCTTCAACATAGAGATGGACTAAAACATCATCGTCACCCGCCCCATCTCGACAGCCATTATCCCCTGCCCACTCGAACGTATGCCCACCGACTAAAGCTTCTTTGTCACCTTTGTCAGTCCTGTATATGTTGTCTGCATCGACTCCGAATGCCATATAGCGATTTGCGACTGCACGAGCAGGTAGCTGGTGCTTATGGCCCGATTGAAAAATAACGTACTCGGGCGCCACAGCCTCAATAAAGCACTTTGACGATGATGAATTTGATCCGTGGTTGGGAGCGAGCATAACAGTGCTTTTCAGTTCCCCGCCGTACTTACGAACCATGTCACGCTCTTCGAATCCACACCTGATGTCAGGCGCAAGCTTTTCCCTTCCGTTTAGGCTTTGGGTAAGCAATACAGATTCATCCCCTACTGAAATTTTTGCAGCCACTGCATCGGCATCAAAACCTAAGCCGAAAAATTCAATTTTAGCGGCGCCTCCGACATCAATGGTTTCCGTTTCACTAACTGGTAGCTTGCTCAGGTTCCGTAAGGAGCCCCCTGCTAAGATCTCCTTATCTAATGCCTTTTTAAGACTGTTCTGTGACTTTGTAGGTTTTTTGGGTAGGGTCACCCATGACGAACTAACAGAATACTTATCAAGAATAGAAATCGCTTCAGAAGTGTTCTCATCCTCAGCATCACTGAGCAATAGGAGGTCTATCGCTTTAACCCCCTCTGGTAGCGTAAGATCCAACCCCTTGATGCACCGCCCAGGCTCTCCACCGGCACCATAGACCATCACATAGAAGCGATCATCTGGGCTCAAGGCTTCTTTCTTTTTATCGACGAGAACTACAGAGCAGCTTCCATGCCCCACATCAACAACTCGTGTCGTGACTACCGGCTCCACCAAGTAGGCAAATGCTGGGCAGGATAGAATGAACGCAAAAGTGGCTGCAGCCACCCTTGGTGTTAATGACAGCATTCTTGGCCTGTTTCAAATAGCTGTAGCTGCGCATCCACGTCTGACGCCCAATTTTCACTTCGGGGCTGAATCAGTAATTGAGAAAATGGCAGTGCCAAAAACCGCGATAGATTTTGAGAAAGAAGTAGGCCAAAAGAGCCTGGGGTCTCGTCTACATCAAATTTACAGAGTAATTCCCCGTTGATGAATATTGCTGAGCCTGATGTCTCAGTATCAGCGAGCAATACGCCAGCGGCCGCCCTCTCCCGATCTGGACCTTCGAGGCTTATACCAAGCATTCCGCCCAATACTGATCTTGTTTTACTCTTCGCATAGACTCCATGAGCCTCTCCTATCGCTGAGCTTAGCGCCGTTACAGAGACATCCAGAGTCGATGCAATCTGCGCAAGAATCTCGTGCGTTAGAAGACCACGATCATACATTGCTGCAACGATGGTTCTGCATGCTAAGTCAACTTGTGCGCTATTTGCAGTCAACTCCCCTCCCCTCAGATCTGATCTATCCAAATAGCCTCAGTGCACCACGACACAAATGAATTGGGGTGGGTGCCGGCAATAACCAGGCGTTGTGGACCCAGGTGAATTTCTACATTTAGCACCGGGAATTTTTCAGTGACACCATTTGCTGACTCAAAGGCCACTTCACATTCGTTAACAGCTCGAACAATACAAGGGTCACCCTCTGGGATATTCTTAGACTCAGTGGATATCCAGTGAATCATATCCTCGTCGAGACTAACCAGAACAAAGTCTGGCACATCACAAAAAGCGTGAAGCATTGATGCCTTAATCGGCCGCAACTCTATGCCTGCTAGTTCAGCCGGTTCTGCCACAAATCCCTCGCATATTCTTTCATGACAAACACCGGATACAACTGCTGATGAAAAGCCGAACCATCAGCAAGTCCAAAGCAGACGGCGTTATCTTTTAGTCCGTCCGCCATCTTGAGCAAGAACTCACCGCCACGTCCTTTCGACATGACCACGAATCCACCTTGGTCCCACCAGGCCATAAGGCTATTTTCAGTAGTATCCGAAGAGTCCACGTATGAACGAACTACCTGATAGGCTTCTTGATCTTCATAATCCGGTAAGAAAGAAAGTGCGACGCTGTCCCCAAACCTATGGACTCTTACAGACTCATGACCAGCAGTAACGAGAAGCTTGTCATTACCAGTTAGCCCTGGATTTACACCAACACCAAGCCCATCCAAAATTGCGTCGTAACCCATGTCGTGCTCATCGCAAAATGAATACCCAAGCGCGACGCCAGCTAAGGTGCCGTCCTTTACGATAAATTGGCTTTCTGAACCCGCTAATTGCATGATATTGCTCCTATTACGCTAAGATACTAAGGTTAATTATTGTACTTTGTCAAATTTCAGTGAGGCTTTGCATTTTTCTAAATGACTGAAGAGTATGTTTTTTTCCTGTTCTCGAAGACGGAGATTTTGTGGTTGATCTCGCGTCTCCCTGACCATAACGCTCTTTGAACCAATGCCACCGAAGCCCATGCCAGGCGAGCCCTCTTCCAGATCAAGTGCAATAGATTCAGATGCCACGTGCTCGCCTCTAGCCCCAGAATCTATCAACAACCTCATCTGTGCCCGCAGCGCCTCTACCAACTTCTGCAGCTCACGCGCGCGATCAACCTTTCCAATCTCCCGAGCGATCTCAATATCTAAAACCACCTGGGACAAGCAGTACTGAAGCGCATCAACGGTCACCCCGTCACCTGACTCCACCCACTGATGAAGCGCCTTGATTGTGTAGTGGTTTTTCATATCGCCACCTATCCGTATACTTAATGACGAGCATATACTCTGGCTTCGAGCAAAGAAGGAAACGAGCAAATGGCATCCGAAAAAAACCAAGAACCACCATCCAGCGCTGCATCAGAGTTCTTCAAATTCATGTCTAGCTTTGACGATGAATTTGAATCGACAACAGAAACCGATACCCCAAACCGTTCACAAGAAGAGCAGCTCGATCTATTCATTGAATAAAAGCTCACCCTGAAACTCTGTAGCAATCAGGTCCCTTTGTTCAGGATAAGGTGTGTCGCCATAAACAGCCTTATGCGCGCAAAGGTCTCGCACATATCGCCGCGAGCGAACCAGGCTTTTCGCGCTTACGTCGTCAGCCGTAACACCATGAACAGCTACCAACTCGCAATAAATACTTTTGTCGTCACAGCCTCCTTCTACTTTGCAATCACCGCATACATCCATTAATTCGGGCGATACCGACTCATAGCGATCGGCGCCCATTCTTGCAGAATCCATAACCCATTCTTCTACGGGCTTTTTTAAGTTTTTCATTAGCGAACCCTCTTTTAAGGTGTTCGCATCACATGACATCAAATTCGCCACTCTATCTTGAGTGGTCGTTACTTGCCTTGTTGCTTTTTTTATCCACAATAACTGTGTACAACCTAGTGGATAAGCTTGTTATTCAGTCCCGGCGAAAGCGCCAGAACTGAACACCACATAACTGATCAAAAAATAACCAGCTATGCCGTTTCCAAACCAAGATAAACTTCGCTTTCAGACTCACCTGTACTATCAGAAAGCTCACTCAGCGGGACACCATCGCGCTCTTGTTCCGCATCGCAATCCGTAGGCGCTAACAATTGCGCGCGAATTTCTTTTTCAATCCGATCACGCAAATCAGTATTTTCATTGAGGTACTGAACAGAGTTGTTCATCCCCTGCCCGATTTTCTGCCCATCTACTGAATACCAGGCGCCCGCCTTATCGATTAACCCCAGCTCAACACCGAACGCGATAATTTCGCCCGTAGAATTAATACCCTGGCCATACAGAATCTGGAATTCAGCTTTGCGGAATGGTGGCGCAACTTTGTTCTTTACAATTTTCACCCGCGTTTCATTGCCGATAACGTCTTCCCCGTTCTTAACTGCACCGGTTCGGCGTATATCGAGGCGCACAGAAGAGTAGAACTTAAGGGCATTACCGCCACTTGTTGTTTCGGGATTGCCGAACATGACGCCAATTTTCATCCGAATCTGGTTGATGAAGATCACCAAACAATTCGAATGTTTGATTGCACCTGTCAGCTTCCGCAAGGCTTGCGACATCAAGCGGGCCTGAAGCCCAACATGGGAGTCACCCATTTCACCTTCAATTTCGGCCTTGGGCACCAATGCTGCTACAGAGTCGATGATCAGGCATTTAATCACACCACTTCGGACCAGGGTCTCTGCTATTTCGAGGGCTTGCTCCCCGGTATCCGGCTGGGACAAAATCAGGTTATCAACATCTACGCCAAGTGCTTCCGCGTACTGCGGATCCAATGCGTGCTCTGCATCAATGAAAGCACAGGGGCTTCCGTCCTTTTGTGCTTGCGCAAGAACTTCAAGCGTTAATGTCGTTTTGCCGGCACTTTCGGGCCCGTAGATTTCTACAATCCGGCCCTGTGGTAACCCACCAATACCCAGAGCAATATCTAGCCCTAACGAGCCAGTAGAAATGGATGGGATTTTGTCGCGTGGTGAATCACCCATTTTCATAACCGAGCCTTTGCCAAATTTTCGCTCGATTAGAGTCAGTGCCCCTTCAAGCGCCTTGCCTTGTTCATTCTTCATATCCATCTCGCTTTCCATTTTCATTAGAAGACACAACGAGGATATTTGAATGAATAGAGCGCGGTAGGACGATTCGCGTTTTTTTTGAATTTTTTTCTACTGTAGAAACGTATGCCTCAAGCGAAGGCAATGTAGATCTCGATCACATGTTGAAATGAACTTGTCCTGCCCCAATCTGCCCTCCCTATCCTGGGGAGCCTAACTTGACGGTGATTGATCATACTAAAAGGACTGAAGGTGATTTCCCGCATTACTTAAATGCCACGATGAGAGCATTGAGCTACGCCCCCATTCCCGAGGCAAATCTCGCAGGTGTGTGAAGCCGCTCAATCATCGACGATGAATTTCTGCTGCTTCAAGAAGGCATCCAGCCCATGATTATCGGCAAACCGAAAACTGAGGCTTACTTTCCCCGAGGTACTTACGTCTATTGTGCACGGGAAGCCTGATCTCTCACTTACCTCCTCCTCGAGCCTTACGATATCTCTCGCTTTTGACCGTACCTCTTTTTGTGGCCTGTCTTTTAATTTAGCAACTTCGCGCTCAACCGATCGAACATCCCATCCTTTCTTTACTGCCGTAGAAGCTATTTCGCGCTGCTGCCCTAAATCTTTAAGACCCGCAATGATTTTGCCAGCACCTGGGCTTAGCTTTCCAGAGCGCAACAAGTCTCTGACTCTAATATCAGTTGAGAGCAATCGAATTAAGTTGGTAATGACTGTTCTGCTCTTCCCTGTTGCCGCTGCAATATCAGCGTGAGTCATTTCAGCCTCATCGATCATTCGCTTATAGCCTTCAGCGGCCTCGATGATGTTTAGATCTTCACGCTGCACATTCTCGACCATAGCCATTACCATGGCCTGCTTGTCTGTAACTGTGCATATCATTGCAGCAAGCGATGGTATTTGGGCGATCTGAGCTGCCCTCCATCTCCGCTCACCAGCTATTAGCTCGTAAGTCGACTCGCCGACCTTTCTTACCGTAATAGCTTGTGTATTACCCCCTGAGCTGACCATGCTCTCAGAAAGCTCTTTCAGCGACACCTCATCGAATGTCCGTCGTGGCTGGTATCGACCGGGGACAATCATCTCAACCGGAATCATCCCAAACTCCCAAGTGGTTTGGTCAAACTCAGCAAGTCGCTTCACTGTTGTTACGATCGAATCCTCGCGGATATCACCTGGTTTTTCGGTCATAAAGAGTCCTTGCTGGATGTTTCATGTAGAACATTCAGGCTATTTTCACTGTGATTGCCCTCCAAATCCAATGAAATAAGGCCTCGTAGTATGTTTCACGTAGAACATTGTATGTTTCAAAAGTCAGCTCTTCACAAGCCTCCGTGCTCATTTGGACAAGTTCCATGTTTATGACCTTGCTCAGCACCATTGCTGATCAGGTTTCTACGGTAGAAATTCCAGGGCAGGGCATGCCGATTTCTACAGTAGAAATC
>CETN01022761.1_pt1 | contig 17757 bp, 14 predicted proteins | sample 531301 | NCBI WGS metagenome assembly CETN01 (sample SAMEA2622656, study PRJEB7988) | marine metagenome | isolation source: saline water (ENVO:00002010), including
TATCATTAAAACATGCTCCCTAGCTTTTGCATCATAATACCACTCCCAGTTATATTTGAAGTAGATTGTTTTTTATTTATAATATTTTTATAACCTAACTCAGAAGGATCTTTATCGCCAAGTTCAATTAAATATACTCGAATACCATTATCTATAAAATATTGACATATATCTAATGCTTTATCTCTTGCATCACTATCTAATGCAATATATATATCTTTAACATTCTTTTTTATAATTTGCTTTTTTAATTTATTTAATATTATTTTACCAAATAAAGGAATAGCATTACGTTTTACAGCTATAGCATCGAATGCACCTTCAACTATAGTAATCGGCTCATTCCAGTTTATAAAAAGATCAAATCCTATAATATCTTTAGATACTTTTGGATTTTTATGTTTAAATGAAGCATCTTTATAATAACTTCTACCTGTAAAGAAATTAAGTTTACCGTCTTTATCATAACTCGGTATAATAATCATTTTCTCATATGGTCCTGATTCGCAGTAACCTATACCGTACCTTACTATATCATGTCTAGTAATACCTCTATTTTTAAGATATATCAAAGCATTTCTAAATTCAGGATTATTTTTATTACCGTTCAATATTAATTTAAACTCAGATGGTAATGATACATGCTCTACTTGTTCAGTCTTAACCGGTACATAAGTATCTACAAATTTACTTAAATCTTTTAGTTGTGATATAGTAGCATTTATTTTTTTAAAAAGTGTATATAACTTTCTACCTTTAGAATTACAAACCCAGCAATGCCAATATTGTGAACTTAAATCTACCTCTAATTTATGTTTATAGTGATTACATAACGGGCATTTAAATGAAACATTATTACCCGAGGTTTTTTTAGACCTACCTATAACAGACTCTAATAGACTTAATAAACTCATAATCTAAATATAAGAAAAAAAATAAGATTAAACAACTATATCTTTAATAATATTAGTAACTTCTTCATCTAATCTTACATTAGCGAATCTACGAGGACCAATACAATCATTATAAAATTCATAGCTTGAAGCGACATGAAACCTATGATGTATATTTTCTTCTAAATAATTAACTTGTCCTTTAGTCCTACCTAATATAAGAATTTCAAATCGGAATTGCAACATTCCAAGCGTTTTTATATCATTATTTAGCTCTTTCGAAGAACCGGTATATTCCTTCCAGTTAGAATCTTTTCTTATAACTTTACGTCTTTTTTTACCAGCTACTTTTACTCGACGTGTAGTACCAAAATATTTTCTACCAATATATTTTCTACCTGATTTAAGATTTGTAATTAAATATACAAAACCAAAATAACCTTCAGGCGCTTCTTCTAGCGTTTTATTTTTATATAACCAATGACTCATATTATGTATCGAATTGCACGTTAATAACTAGATCTAATTCTTGAGGACTTTTAACTGGATTAGCTAGCTTACCTATTGCTAGCAATTCATTAAATTCATTATAAAGTCCTATAGTTGTAATATAAGGTGCAAAATCAGATGCAGTAGCGAACGCTTGTAATCTTGAATTATTTTTATCTTGATTTTTTCTTACTGAAGGATTAAAAGTAAAATTATACTGCTCATCTTCAATTATACACTGATAATTATGAATAGTATGCTCTGTAGTAGCTTTAAATTTTAATGTATAATCGTTTATTAAAGAGGTATATGAACCACTAGGATCTGTAATAACTGCCATTCCGTGATTGTAAAATAAATTACCAACAATATCTGTATCTCTATAAAAGTTATTTAAAGAGTAAATTTCAGCTGAGTTTAATCTTGTTTTAAAAATTTTAAATTTATCGATAGAACCTGAAAAAGGAGCTAGATAATTTTTTGCTCTATTGTTATAAACTCTTCGCTGTCTTTGACCGCCAAGAATAGCACCAGTATTGGAAGTTACAGGCTCGTTTACTAAACCAAAAAATTGTCTTGATTTAAATCCTGCTTGTCTAGCACCTATATGTATATCACCTGTACCTGGTACAAGTTCGTTCGCCATAGGGTCATCAATAGGACCTGTAGTATATGATGAATCAACCCATAAACGCATTTTGCCACCAGCGAGTTTACTTACTTCAGCATATATAAAATGCCAGTTACCATCATTTAATGCAACAGAAGAAGTAATTTCAGTATAATTACCTTTTTTACCTCTTCTAAATCTTAATATACCTTTTTTATCTGAAGATCTATTATATATATCTATCTCCCAAGGTATAACATCAGAATCACCTCTTGACGTTGCTATAACGTTAGTTTCTAAGGTTTTAGAAGTTCTATAACTATATTCACCGATTGCAGAACTAACAGGTGTGAATGGTCCTACAAAGCTTGAAGTAACAGATTGTGATGGTGGTGCGTTCAACCAAAAAGCTATAGCAAATTGTTCATTCCATCGTCTTTCATTATTTAAGAAATCAGTTCTATCAATTCTAATAAAACTGTTAGACCCTGAATTTATAGTATGTGTACCATTTAAATTTAAAAAAGTGCTATCTTTAGTACCATATAGTCCAGATAGTAGATCAGTGTTATGTATGCCAAAAGTAATATTTTCACCAATAGGTTCAAAAGGCCCATCTGATATATCGCTTAATAATATATTAGCATTAAGAGATGTTTTACCATCATCAGTAGCAGGATTACCTTTAAACGTTTTCCATCCGTCGTTAAAATCTATTTTTATTATATAATCAGACTTCTCAAATCTACGAAAAGTATTTCCACCAACATCAATATTAGTTATATTTTGATCGATAATATTACCGGTACCATCATCACGTAATGTTGCATAAGATGCATGACTCATTGAAAAAGAACCTTCTTTAATTCGTTCACCAAATATACCTGAAGGTATTGATAAACTATGAAATTTTTGATTTAAAGTTCTAATTTGTTGACCAAGATATTGATTATCTTTCGATTTAGCAAAACTTTCAATATCAGTATAATATAAATTATGTATTGAGTTAAATATATTTCTTGCATAAAAGTTATTAGAAGTTAATGGTTCAAGAGCTACGTTAGATGATGAAGGATCGCTAATATAAAATTCACCATTAGAAGATTGCCCACTATAACTTACTATTCCTAAGTTAGTGGCAGTTTCATCAGTAATAGTCCATTCTTTATGAGCAATATGCTTTTTATTGAGCGGAGTCGTTTTTACATCTTTATATACGAACATTAGGTATCTCCTAGTGATCTAGCTTTATTCGTATAGTAGTTTCTCTCTCAAAGTTTTTTAGTAAAGGTTTGCTTAATTTTGCTACTGCTAATAATTCATTGAAATCATTATAAAGTCCTACTGTGGTAATAAATGTTTGTGGATTCTGTATAAATGAATTATGTAAAAGTTGTCCATTTATATTACCATTTGAACCTGTTCTTTGATATGAATGATTAGTAGAATAATTATATTGAGAGTTTTTTACTCTAACGAAATAATGAGTTGAAGCAACATCCTCTTGAGCTCTAATAGCAAAAAACTTACCTCTATTTAAAGCGTCGTATAATTTATTTATCATTTCATCGTTAGTATTTGGTGAATCTGAAAATCCTAACTGTAGTCCTGGTGAACTTTGTGGTCCTGTTGTTGATACCATTTTATTACCAGCAAAAGCTAGTATACCTAATTCTGGATAAAATAATCCCCAGTAATGTGTATTACCTGAGCCATCATTAAATACTCCGTTGGTTTCAGAACCACTAACTATATTATAAACTAAATGTCCATTTACTGTTGAACCATCTGAAACCGTTGAATCGTCAATTAGTTGCAAAATACTTGTAGTGTAGTGACCTGCAGAAGATGAGAGATGTAACTCCCAGTTACCAGGATTTACTCCTTGTTTAAATCTTGAACGATTCATAGTCATAAAGTACATTCTACCATGGCCATTTCCTTCTGCATCAACAAAAGCAGTTCCATCGGTAGGATCATCAAGTAATAAATTTCTAAATTGTGAATATACTGCTTTAGTAGGTGAGTTACCTACAGATGCACCATTTTGTCTTACTGACCCTGACCCTCTAAAATGTCCATAAGCAATACTAAACTGTACTTCAGCATCATTATCTGATGCAGGATTAGCATTATATACTTCAAACTGATATGCACCACCAACTGATGCAGTTTGAGTTGAAGATGTATGAAAAGCTGTTAAACTTGAAGCACCTCCTGAAAAAAGTGTTGAGGTTACACCATTAACTACATTACCTAAAATTACATCCTCATTTGAATCAAATCTTGTATATGCCATTATTTATCTCCTAATCTAACGAACTATCTCTTGATACAGTAACAGGTATAGTAACCGTACCACCTGTATCATTTCCAGAGATTGTTAATGTAGTTGATGTTGTTTGTGAAATAGAATATGCAGTCAATTTAACTGATAATCCATTAATTGTGCCGGCAAGTTTATTACCAGTTTGAGGTGGTATATAACTTGCACCTCTTGCTTGAGCAGCAACTACTGTACCACTAGCGGCATCAGTAGAGGTTCCTTGTATTTGAATAGATACAATATCAGTATTACCAATAGTAAACGAGTATCCTGAATTAGCTCCTGTTACGTTTAACGTTTGAGGTGTTATAACTACAAATTGTCCTGGGTTAGTTAACGATATAGAAGATTGAGCTATTGATACAACTGGCAAAATCTGCGTATTTTTCGGTAAAGTAACTAACTTATTACTTAATGCTTGTGCGTCGTTTGTAAATGCTTCTAGAAGAGGCATTCTTTCTATAGCTTCTCCGTAAAAGGCTGTTCCTAAATTATGCGATGTATCGTACATTGCATAGTTAATTTCATCATCTGATAAAGCAAACTTTGTAATATTAAGAGCTCCTTCTGCTAATCTTTGTCTACCAAGTTTAGTAAGAACTGCGTCTACTGTTACTGATGAATTATCTAAATATCCCATTTTTAATCTCCTAGTTATCGTATATATAATAAATATAAGTTAAAATTATTTTTCATGTTTATCTGACCGTTATATTTCGTTGAGCAGGTACAGCTGATACTTGAGGTCGATTTGAAACAGGTCTTCCTGTATATAAATTACCGCCACCTAATCCAGGTTTACCTAATGGTCCTGTTAAATTAGGTGAAGGGCCATCTACTGTAATAATATTTGGATTAACTAATACATATTCAGCTACCGGTCCGCCATCAATTGTTTCTTCGCTTCCAACGTTAAAATCTTCCGAAGTTATTCGAGTACCATCAATAATTAATCTTTTTTGAGCTGGACTATAATCATAGTTAGGGTTAACATTAACAAACGCATCCGGTAATACTTCTACTTTCAATTGACTAATACCAACTATACCATCATTATTTTCGTAGTTTACTATAACTACAGGTGAGAAGTGACTAAATCTACCATCATTTATATCTTTACTATACTCCATACTTGAGCCCGGTGATGTGGTTGTTAGTGTTGGTCCAGATCCCATATGTGAGATAAATCTCAAGTTATTACCTCCCATTTTCTGTGTAACATTCTGAGGGTTTATAATGGTTGTAAAAGGTAAAAAATTGTAATTATACGCTACTGTAGCTCTTGCAGTATGATCTTTACCAAGACCAATTTCATCGATATAGTTAAAGTTCTGTAGTACAAAATAGTTTTGACTACTAAAAGTTCTAGCACCTTTATTAGGACTTATATTAGTAACCCATCCTTCGTCGAAAGGATATAATGATTGATCATCATCAGGAGCGAAAGTTGAAAACCCTGCATATACTCTATCCTGCTCATCTGTAGCGTTTGCAGAGCCTGAAAAAGTAATAGTCATTCTATATAAAGCACCTTTTTCAAACGGAAATGGATTATTCCATTGCATCCATATTTGATCATTACCTGAATTGTTACCTAAAGTCAATCTATTACCAACAATACTTCTCTCACCACCACCACTTACTATTCTAAATGTATCACTAACCCCTGGATGTCTTTCAGTACCATTATAAGGTTCGTTTAATTTATAACGTTGATCAACTGACGATTTACTTACCATTCCAGTTATTCCAGTTCCTGGATCAAACGTTGAAAAATCGATATCTAATATAGGTTGCCATCCTGATCCTGTATAATTTTTACCATGTTCAGGTTTATTATATAGATTATAGGTAGGTATTTTTATTCTAGTACTTTTTCTGCCTTGCGGAGCTAATCTAGATTCCGATACAATAGTCATTATTGCAGATTCAGTAACGCTACCGTGTACATCTTTCAAATATTTTGAACCTTCATATAAATTAAAATAATTATGATCACCTGAACCGGTTCTTTGTCTTGAAGGAGCAGCTCCTATTCCTATAGTTTCTGTTAATGTTCCGAAATTACTTCCTTCGAAAGTTTGAATGTTAGGCATATCACTATTAGGTAGATCATGACTACTTCTTATAGAAATACTTTGAGTATGAAATAATGTTTCTTGAGAAGCTGACATAGGTTGATTAAGTTTATATCTTTCTAGCAATGTAGGTCTAATCTCAATACCAACAACTGCATCAGCTCTTGCAGGTATAAAATCTTCTATAAGTTTAAATAATCCTTTATTAAATGATCTTAAAAATTGTACGAATGCCATTACATTTGTACCACCAGTATATTTTTTAAAGTATTTATTTTTTATACTTCTTAAAGTTGAATATTCAAATTTATATTTATCTCTCGGATCACCTATAAAGTCATCTAAATCGAAACCACCGAACTGCATAGCTATATCAGTATCGATATCATCAGATGGAGATAATACAACTGAAATATCTTCTGAATCTAGAGGATTAGAATCGAATGAAGATTCTTCGAAAGATTTTTCTAACGCTAGTTGATCATTTCGTAATGTGTTATCTTCGATTCTAATTTTATTTGCATGTTTTGAAGGTCCTGCTGTATGAGGAACTTTTACAAAGTAAGTTTCAGATTTAGGTGAATAAGGATTGCCTGTAAAGTTGTTAAAAAGACCACCTTCACCAGAACCACCAAAAGTATGCTTTAAGTTATTAGTATTAGGTAGTGAACTAGTAACAGTTAAAACTGTTGAATGATCATATATTTTACCATCAGTACCAAGTGGTAGTCTAATTAATAAATCATTGTATGCCATATCAACTGAATCACCTACAACAGAAGTAGCAGCTAGCGCATGTTGTTGAAATGCACTATCGCTTAAGTATTCAGCCCAAGCTCTTATTTCTTGAAATGAGCCTGAATAATTATCGTAATCAGAAAGACCTCCATTGTTACCCCAAACAAGAATACTTGCGTTACTCCACGCTCCTGAGTAAGATGAACTATTACCAACAACAGTTCCTGTAGATTGATGTGTAATTTTACCTGCAGAGTGTTCAGCTGCTTTAACACACCTTACCTGAAAGCTTTGAGAAGATGGTACAGAAGTACTTTCTTTCTTGAAAGGATGTTCTGTTACACCGAATGATACATTCCACCAATCAGCATCGTATATAGGCATATAATCAGTAGATGCTGATATTTTTGGTTGACCTGCAGAAGATGATATCTCATAAACAATTCTACCATATTTCGCATATACTGATGCAGATCCTGCTGCTATAGCTGAAGGTGAATCACTACCTGCTGCTGATGAAGAATGTTCTAACCATACTTTCCAGTGTCCAGTTTTTGCTATATACATTGATTTAGTAACAGCAGTATCTATTCTTATTTCATACATGCTAGGTGAACGATATACTGTGCCCGGTGTAGTCAAAGAGTCTGCAGTACCTAGATTACCTAATTGTTTAAAGTGTTGATGTTCCGTTGAAATTGAATCATTTACACCATCAAGATTTATAGCATAATTAAATTTTTGAATTTCACGTTTATCATCATTACGTTCAGCAGGTGCACCACCAAACTCATCAATATTAAGAATAGTTAACGGTATACCATAAGTAGCAAGTAAAGCTCTAATACCTCGAGCTGTACCTTTAGTTTTCATTAATAATGGTAAATTATTTAATATACGTTTCCATTGTTGCTTTTCTATATCGTTCGAAGAATGAGAATCTTTTACTACAAAAGTTCTAGTTTCACCTGAGCCTGTAGCTTGATAGGTACCTGAACTATCAGTACCTAGAGCATAATCCCATAAATCGTTTGAACTAAATCCTGGATATAAATTTATCCCGAAAGATTTAGCTGTTTCTAAAATTAAATCTTTCGATAAACCGATATCGATATTTTCTTCACCACGATAAGAATTTTCAAATGATTGTATTCTAAAATATAAATCATCAAAATGTTCACCTACCATATCTAAAAATAACGTGTATGAATCATTATCAGGATCTGCTTTTATATGAGTAGGAACAGTGTTTCTTAATAATGATACATTTTGAGCATCATATGCAGATGCAGTTGCTAAAGTAGCTTGATACCATGCAACTGCTTCAGATGAAGTAACTGAAAATAAATTGTAACCTAAACCAGTTCGCTCATCACCTTGTTTAGGATAAGTAGGTGGGTTTGTTACACGCTCACCATCATCATCATATATAGTAAATTTCGGCTTATCTTCATAATAAACATATTTTTCGTAAGGTGTAAAGCTATTTAACATTCCATGCTTTAAATTATCGAAACGTAATTTTTCTGATAGATGTGTAGAAGAACCTGTAACGTCAGAATCACTTCCAGCAAACCCTGTTGATAAAGCTGCTGATTTAGATGCAAAATGTTCTATTCTTCCTATTTTATAAAATATATTTTTAACTCGTTCTTCAGCTGAAGAAAAATTAACGAAATTTTTAAATTCTCTAAAATCAACATTTAGCTCAACTGCTTCTGATCCACTAATTATAGATCCTTCTAACCTACTAGCTATATCAGGATTACTACCAACAAGATCAGTTTTATTTTTAACTATTGTTCCTTTGCCAGTATTTTTATTTACATCCAATTTAAGGTTAGGACCTCTTAATTGTGTAAACGCTTCATCGATTATAACTGGTATATCGATTTCTAACCTTGTCTCGAAAGGCATAAATAAAGGTCGCAAAAGCTCCATTGGAGTATCTACACCTATAGAGTTATCTGCAGGTACAGCTAGCTTAAATATTACCGTATCAATAGGTTCAGGTTGCTCGTTATCGTTAATATTTTTTGGATCTTTTACATAATATTCATGATACATCCAGTTAGTAGCAACTAAATTAATATAACCAGAGTTAGGTTGTGGAACTCTTAAATATAAAGGCCATATATCTGTTTCTGATAGTAATAAATTTTGATTATCTATATATTGTACTATTTGATTTGAACCATCAGGATTAATTTCTCTGACACCCGAATAAATATATTTACCATCTGGAGTTATACCTGGTAAACCTCTCGCTTCTCTATGTTCCGCATATTGTTGTTCCGAAGAAAAAGCTAGATTTACATTCGTATCATATCCATCTTCATTTTTAGCAAAATATACTGTAGTAAACTGAGAAGGATCATTAGTAAAGTTCATAAACTTCCAATAGAATCCATCTACTGGAATAGCTCTTGGATTAGTATCTGTTATAAAATTGTTGAATGAAGTTACATCTGTATTTCTACATCTTACTCTTATCTCTCTACCTGACTTTGATCTTTCAACTACATTTACAGTACTATATATTATATTATTAGGACTTTCATTTAATATATCGATAGGATTATTATTTTCATCATACAAATCTTCATAAATATATTTTCTATAACCTGATATTTTTAAAATATATTGACCACGTACTTTTTTAAAGAAATTAGCTATAATCTCAAATGTATCGATATTAAGATAACCGTTCTCATAAGTTAACCCTTGTATACTAGAAAGATGACCTTCACGAGTTTCGATCAAATTATTAAATTGATCTAATAATTCGAACACTAAAATATCGTTTGGTTGAGGATTAACTAGAAAATTTTCCCCGCCAGATATTTTTATACTTTGCGTTAAACTTTTATCAAAAATCGGTTGCGCAAACTCATCTATTATTAAATCATTTCTATCTATAGCCATTATGGTAACTCATTATCTTCTTTTCTTGTTCCACTAACTTTAAATACTCCGAGATCGATCGGTTGAACTGTTTGCGCTTCCGCATCGAATGCTGTATCTAATGCTAATTCAGATTGAAAGTTAATATTTTTTTCATAAACTACATTTATTTTTTTACTAAACCAACCACCACGCCTTGTTCTTATTTTAGTATAAAATGTAATGCTAAAGGGTCCAGGTGGTTTTTGAAATTTAATTAATCTACTTTTATTTTTATCAACTTCATCATATAATAAAGCTGATTTACGTCCTTGAGTTAAATCGTGTATTCCAAAATCAGCTAGTAAATCACCGCCTTTATTACGTAATGATTTTTTAATTCTACCATTGTTATTAAAAAGTTCATTGAAACCAAAATCTAAAGCATCTTGATGACGGCCATCTTTTCTATCTCTTCTTTTCCATTTATCTTGTATAGTTGTTCCTCTACCTTTAAATACCCTTTCACCATCTACTCTTACTTCAGCTTGAGCTTTTTTTAACTTTCTTCTTCTTGAGAAACGATCTTTATCAAATGGATCATATTCAAATCTAATATAAATATCTCTAGGCTCAAATCTAGGATCTTCTACAAAAATAGCTCCTCTATATGTAGGACTGTTGATATCATTATCTGGTTTAAAAGATCCTTCTAACTGACTAGAAAAATTATCAACCTCACTATCTCCTAATCCTGAAACATTACCAACATTACCAGCATCATCTGAGTTTATAGCTGCAAACTTTAAGTCTTTACGAAGTTCACCAGCTTCATTTGTAGCTATACAAGCTAATGTTCTTGGTACTACTACAGCTTGATCGTTAAAAGTTTCTACTGTTCTATCTAATGCACTTAAATTAAGAAACCAACCAGTTCCAACTTCTTTACCATCTAACTCCCATTTAATATCTTCATCAGGTACTAATACAGGTTGCTCTACACCGTTTTCATCTTCTTCATAATGACTAATAATATTATTAGCATAAAATAGTGCAGGATCAGCAGTAAAAAACATATATGTTGGATCAAGTGTTGAGGTAGCAGGCCATTTATGACGCACACCCCATTCACCAGGTCCAGTTATATTACCATCATTATCTGTTTGAGCCCAATCACTTATCGATTCTATTCTTGGATCTTTACTTTTATCCGTTACACCACCAAAATTAATAACACGTGACCAGTTAGCTGAAAAAAGTTCTAAACTGATAGGCGGTAGATTAGGTAATTTAGGTTCTTTAGGTAGTAACTCAAAAATTTTTGAATCATCTAAATCATTTACATCTTCTAAATCAAATATTGGGTTCGGCAATTCTCTAGATAAAATACTTGTATCAGGGTTGTCATGATCAATAAAAAAACTAACGTCAACTTCAACTTTTCCTGATGTACCTATAACTACAGGTTCGTCAGCTGATTGAGAGCTTGGAGGTGGAGTAACTGTAAACGGAGACTCATATAGAGACGCTCCAACACCTGTAGCAGCTACTCTAGATTGTCTTGCAGCTGCGGGTGCACTTGAGCCGCCAGCCATTGAACCACCGCCACTTGAACCACCACTTGAACCTCCTGAGCCGTAAGCCATATTATTTTCTCACCTTAAAATATAAATTTGGTTTATAGTGTTTAGTTGATATAACATTTGTTCCTGAATAATAATTTACTTTAAATTCTACACAGTAATACCTTTCAGGAAATAATCCGTTAGTATCTAAATCAAAATAATTTAATGTGTTACCTGTTCTTCCTATTTGTGTATAGTTAGCATCGTGATTATAAACATATTCTCCAGTTGCAACATCTTTAATAGCGTATGATGAAGATGGAGGTAAGTAATATCTAAATGTAGTACCGACTGCTCCTACTTGAGATCGTGCACTATATTGTTTATCAACATCAACAAATATTCTAGTTATATCACCTTGTTTATATTCTGGTTGTAATCTTGGACGTACAACGATTGTATCATTAACAGAAACTTGCGAGCCTGTTATTGCAGACACAAAAACTAAATTAGTATCTATATATCTTGCTTCTAATCTAGGAGAATATATTGTATTTGTTTCTCTAGAATAATATGCTAAACTACCATATTCAGTTGAATTAGTTTCTTGTGATCCACTTCTTTTTATTATAAAACCAAAATTATTTTTTATACCACTGTGAATAGCTTCAACCATATCGGTAACATCAAGATCAATATCACCAGCAACATTTGTAAATGTTTGTATAGCTGATTCACTAATAGCAGAACCGGTAAAAAAATATCCTCCAGTATCTGTCCATGCTTGTTCTGGCGCTTTATTAGTCCATGAGCATCCATTAGTTACTATAGGGTCACTAGTAAATTTTCCTGTACCCATATCCCAAGCTTCTCTTATAGGGTGTATAACAATACTATATTCAGCTGGAACATCTTCTTCTTTTGATATAAACATTTTAAGAAAATATTTTAAACTACCTGAATCAGATCCTGTATTAATTCCTTGTTCTGAAAGTGAAGCAGAAACAGTAGTGGTATCAAATTGAATAACAGCTCTTGAACGCATAAGGTCACCACCTGATCCAGAAATATCTTTTCGTATTTCTAGTATAGGATCTAGGCCGGTATTCATACTAGCTGTATGTTCGTATAATGTTGCATCTTTAGATGGAAATATAGTTTTTATCATAATTATCCCTAGTACGTCACTACTTTACCGCTAATATCGGTATCAGGAAATTTTATTTCAAAACAAGAAGGATCTAAAGAAGGATAAATTACATTTTGATAAGTTGCTTCTTCTATATTATATTTATGATCTGAATAATTTCCATTAAATAAATTTTTAACTTTTACATCAGGTACTGATTGAACTCCTTTTACATTAGCAATACAAAGATATATATCCGAAATATATAAAGCACTACTAAAGCTTAAATTATCTATTTTATATTTATCTGTTAACGCAGTTATTACTCTTAATAATACTTCATTTGAATTATGGCCTGGTAAAACAGTAATCTCAAATTCGATACCTATATTAACTATATAACCATCTTTAATATTAATAGCGTCAGTAAGCATTCTATATTGAGATAAATATGTTCTTAAATTTTCTTTAGCTGCTCTAGGCAAGGTTGTTAATTTTTTATTAGCATCATACGTAAGTACATATAAATTTACAGCCAAAGGATTATTAGCAGACGTTTCTTCAGGTAACATTTGAGTATCTGATGCAATAAATGCTTTAGCTACAGTACCAAATTTAGCTGGCATACTTAATGCTCTTATAATATAATCTTCACGAGTTACCATTCTATTTTGAGTTGAAAAATAACCTAAAGCATTTTGCCTTACATTTTCAACTGATTCTAAACCAGCACCTCCTGTAGCTGCTTCAGTATTAATACAAGTAATAGAATCTTCAACTGTTGTTCTAGTACCGCTAATTAAATTTTTTGTACTATCAAAAGTAACAGTCTTTGATAGTATTTGAGTAAGTGAGCCTGCTTGAATATTTGAAGATAATCCGTATCCTTTTTTATACCTTACAGTCAATGTTGTGTTAGCAGGAGCTTGACCATAAACATCTGTATAAAGGAAGTTAGATGGATCAAATGATTTATCTAAATTAGATATACCTCCAGGTAGGTTAGAGCCAACATTTTGAGGATTTGGAATAATAGTTTCATCTTGATCTGAAGATATTCCTGAACCGAAACGTAACTCAACTTTATCACCTGGCGTAATTCTCGTTACAAATCTTCTACTGGTAGTTCGTAGTCTTAACAAATAAGGAGTATCTTTTCTAGAAGCACTTAAAGTTGGATCATTAGCTATATCATTTATTGATTCATCAAATACTGTCGATTGAGCTAAAAAAGGTACTTCAGTCCAAGATTGTCCATCAGAATCTACAACCGATTCTATACTTTGAATATTAGTATCATTAACTACATAAGATGGATATTCTATTGGAGCTCCTGCGGTTATAAGTTGTGTTTTAGTTTCACCACTTATTGCACTAACTTCTTTAGAAAATATATAATATTCCGGTCTACCTGTTGAAGCGTCTGTTGAATATACTGATATACTAGTTGGATCTACTGAGGAAGAAAAATTAAAATCAACCTCTTTTATAGTTTCAAATTTTATATTACCGCCAGTTGATAAAATAGCTCCTTTCTCGATTCTAGGTGCATAATCAAAATCAGGTCTTATATCGTTACCTGTACCAGTAGATGGTACTAATATCATCATATTTACTTTACAAGTACTCGGTGAAACTAATTTAGGTTTATAACCGAATGCTTGTGATATCGCATATATATTTTTCTTTTCAGATGCTCTATGAAGCATAGTTTCTTTCATAGCATAATCAGTATAATATGATAAAATATCTCCAACGTAAGATGCCATTTCAATAAACATAGTAGATGGAGAAGCAGCTGTAAAATCTTTTACAGTTTTAGGAAAATAAGTTTTAGCGAAATCAATAAGATTTTGTTTAAGGCCAGGAAATGATCTATTAGTATATCTTACTTCTTTAACTGAATTTTCTTGATTAGTATAAGCCATTATATTCTCACCGCAAGATTTAAAGTATTTTCAATATTAAGTTCAGGAACCCGATAATTAATACTAATGTTACATATGTGTTCTGATTCTCTCATTTCTACATCAATTAAAACTATATCAATATAAGGCATCCATCTTTCGGTAGCATCTCTTATAGCTTCTACCGCTGCTGCTGATAAAGTTGCTTCATCAAGCTGTTCGAAAATTAAAAAATAAACATCGCTACCAAAATTAGGTTGCATAACACGTTCACCTTTAATAGTTAAAATAAGATTTCTTAAATTAGTATCAATTTGTTGAGCAGTAGTATAATTCAAATCAGGAGAAAAAGGTTTTATAGGAAATTTCATTCCTATAGCTGCATCTCCTGTAGCTGATAATCTTTCTGCTGTTACACCTCGTACTATTCTAGCCATTATTTTTTAAACCTTTTTACTAATTCAGAATAATCTCGTGTCATAGCTTTAGTAACCGATGGGTCTATATTAGACTCAGGAATCACTCTACCATTATGACCTTCGAACGCTGTTGGTTGCATATTATTATTTTGCATAGCAGCAAACCCTGCTCTTGCATCTGCTGCATTAAATGTATTCATTGTCGGATAATCTTCTTGCTCTGTTTGAGCTATAGCTTCCGTTAATGTTAATTTTTCTTTTATTTCTTTATTTTCACTTATAACTTTTTTAACTTCTTTTTGTACTTCTTCTCGTACTATTTTTCTTATAACTGTTGCTAATTTATTTATTTTACTCATTATTTCTCTCCATATGTATGGTATATATTATAAATATAATGCAAGTTTATTTTTGCTTTAATGAATCCAAATTGTTTTTTAATTGTTTTAATTGTTGACCAATAGTTATTACCTTATTAGTAGAGGTTGAAAATGTAGGTGATTGTACACTTAATAAAGTAGAACCAACTATAGGTACAGGAAAGGTTTGTGTAGCACTTGCTTGAGCTATAGTTCTTACTTCAGTATTTAATTTTTCAACTTCACCTAAAAGAGCTTCTATTAAATCTAAAACAGAATCAACATCATGCTGCCAGTTTTGTGTACATAACGCTATAGTATCAGCAGATGATAAAATAATTGAATCGGAAGATGTTCCTAGAACTAATCTATCGCTATATAATATAATTTGAGCTTTACCGAAAATATCTCTATTATTTTCTAAGTCTGTAGGTAATGTTGCTAGTAATGGTAAATCAATTTCTTGATCAGATGTTAAATAAATAGAAGAAGCATCTGCATTTAATTGTTCGATAGGTACATATCCGTTACGTAAAATAGTAATAGGACTTGCGCCCCCTTGAGAGCTTTTCCAAGGTACATCTACTTTAGGATTTGAACCATCGAATCTTAAACTTTGACCATATCTTCCTTGAAGTAAAGTAGTTCCTTCAAATACATCTATTGTTCTGGCAAGATTAGGCATAGCTACAAAATAATCTCCCGTATATAATGCTTGTGATTCAGTACCATCACCTTCATCAGGTAGTTCAATAGTTTGATGTCCGTTCATTAGAAAGTTTATAAGACCTCTATCAGGAGCTATACCAGTATAGTACCATTCTCCTGTTATACCATCTTTAATACAATGAACCAATTCGTTAGGTATAGGTACAGTAAACTGAAAAGGGTTCAATGGAGAAACAGTATGCTCTTCGAGTACAGCATTTGTATTTTTTATTTGTACTAAAATATCACCAACTCCTCTATAATCTACTTCATTACCTGCTAGAACTTGCACTACTGTACCCATTGCATGCTCCATCCCTGATATCGAACTTTTACGATCAGGCGCTCCTCTAGAAAAACTAGATTCAATTAATTCACCAGAATCAGCATATTTAGACATTTTTAGTTACTCCTACTCTTTCTACTTGTGCTATTAACTGTTCTTTTTCAGCTTCAGTTAACATTAAATTGTCATCTGAACCACCAGATCTATTTTGAGCTTTTTGTACTATAGCTGCCATCTTAATTAATGCTTCATCATTTTTAACAGCTATTTCCATATAATCTTTTATTAAAGGAACTATAATTACTGCATCGCCTATATTTTTAATCATAGGTTTAAGTTCTGTAATTAATATTTGTATCTGAGTCTCTTTACGTTTAGAGTTATCGTATATATCTTTTAAAAGACTATCAAACGTTTTACCTTCAAATATTTCGTTTTTATCATCCATATAATACTCCGTATATATAAATATAAAAAAAAGCAAAAAGCGCCTATATTTCTATAGACGCTTTTCTATACTAGTATTTCATAAGTAACTATCTTACATTACTTTTTCGTGAAAAAAGATGCAACGATGACTAATACAACTAGTCCAACGAATCCCGCTTCTCCTAACTGATTAATTAAACCAGTTAAATTAGCTATTACATCCATTCCGAAAACTTTTGTTCCTGTAAGAACTTGCCATAGGATTGTTACAGGCAAAACTGCCATCATGATAGTCATAAGACCACCAAAGAACCCTGTTACATATTTCATTACTGAATCCATAGTATTCTCCTTAAATTAATTGATTTTGCGGCATTATTGCCATCGCGATTTTATAACCTTTACCTTGATTGTTGTAACCATTTTTCATATAATACATATCAACGAAGGTTATTAACCTTATAAATTTCAAATAATCTTTTATACTCTTTCTTTAGTATATTTACAACACGTGTAATATATTGAGTTTTTACATTCACCATTTCACGTACCATTATATATAAGGCTTTCTTATTATATGTTTCAATATTTTCACAATTTTTAAATATTTGTAGAACTGCATAAGCTATAGGAATATCTCGCTTATATTTAATTATTTTCTCTATATTTTTTTCAGCGTGTTCGATAAATAAATGATAAAAATCTTGCACTTCATTTCTATATTCATCTCTAATTAATTCGTTAGTTACGTTACGCTGTCTATCAATATCCATGATAGGAGCTTTTCCTTTTTTTCTATTATAATGTTTATAATTATTTTGTATTAAATAATTTTTTGCGACTATAGAGAAATAAGAAAAAGCTTTACCTTTATCTTGAGTATATTTAGGTAATTTTTCTAATAGAAAAGCTATTACTTCATGCTCAACATCTCTAGA
>CETN01018062.1_pt1 | contig 17672 bp, 25 predicted proteins | sample 531301 | NCBI WGS metagenome assembly CETN01 (sample SAMEA2622656, study PRJEB7988) | marine metagenome | isolation source: saline water (ENVO:00002010), including
GATTAGGCATTTTAAACATACCGTTACCGTTCATTATTCATTCTCCTTTTTACTTATCGAAAAACATTCATTACAACAATCAATAGAAACTATATTATCCCATGCAAAATTAAAATCATCAGTAGTAATTTCATTGGTATTAAAAGTTTGCTCACAAACCTCGCAAGCGATTGTATCTTCTTCTACAATATTACTAATATATATACTCATTATTCATTCTCCTCTATTTCATTCTCTTCTATTTTTTCTAATATTAATTCGTCATAACCAAGTTTATCCCACATATCAAAATGCTCTTTTGCTCTTTCATAAGTAGTGTAGTAATCATCTACACCACCTACCCACACTATATATTTCCATTTACTCACTATTCATTCTCCTGCTCAACAGTTACGTTTATATCCCATTGAAATCCACAATGCTTAATATCCATACTTGCTAAAGCATCATGTATATAATCAGAAATAATTTGAGCATCATGTTTATTTAAATGTTGATGAAATTTATTTACATCTACTTCAGATATAGTCATTTTTTTATCACTAAATATTTCTTTTAACATTATTCATTCTCCTTTTTTTCATCTAATATTTTTAAAGCAACATCAGCATTAGGTAAAAACAAATACCTTTTGCTCTTGAAAGATTTATCACCCATCATCTCATTGACGAACATACATAAATCCCAACTATTAAGAGACTTAATTTTCATAGTCTCATAATCTATCACATGAATATCATCTTTATTATACATCAATAACTCCCTCTATTTTCTTTTTTAATGGATTTTTGTCCGATTGTAATTTACCGATAGGTGGTAATTTTAACTCACGACCTTGTTGACCTTTTCTCTTACCGCCCACATACCTATCTTTACCAATCTTTATCTTGACGTTTTTAAAACCAAGTTTTTCATAATAGTCTATAAGTCTATTAGTCTTTAACTTCATAAGAGAATTATATGTTGGAAAGTTAATAACGTCAGTATTATCAAAAGATAATATAGAATTACGACCTGCTAAGTTTTGAACATAATCAACAGTATCATTATATTCATCTAGTAATATATCTTTATTATCTCCATAATCGGGGCAAAAACCATCTATACCGAGATTTTCCCAATATAAAGTTTGTGATACCTTACGTTTTTTAATCCTACGTTTTTTCTTCTCTTCTTCTTCTTCATCAATAATATTTCTAATATTATTCATCAGTATCTCCAACATATTCATAAAAGTTATTATTAAAAAACTTTTTTAACTCATTCATAATATCTTTATGACTTTCTTTATTTACAGTCCAACTATGAGTAGAATTATTCTCACTATCCATAATTTTAATTGTAAAACCATATTCAGAATTTACCAATTTTTGTAATTGTCTATTATAATATTCTTTGCTCATTAAAATCTCCTGCCATATCGTCTAAACTGCTCCCATTTATAATCACGGATAATTTTAACTATATCATCATAGTCAACTCTTTTACTTAAGAACATACCAACAATGGCATTAGTAGACGTACCTTTTTCTATTTCTTTAATAATTTTATTCTTCATATTTATAACTCCTTTATAATAATAATATGTATTATAATTCATATTGCAAGTAAAAAAAACTACTTTTTATTGCCACTAAAATACTTCAATCTATAAGCATTTTTATCAGAAGGCGTCATACGTAAAAATTTTTTATTAATATGTTTATCTTGAATAATATTAGTATGTACATGGTGGCAATGCGACCAACCCAAAGAATTGTATAAATGATCAGTATCTAAACCAAAGTCTTTGTAACCCTCAAGAATAGATTGAAAATAACCTCTAGACGGTGGGGCAAAACTTGTTCTGTTCATGGTATATGTCATCATACCCATAATCTCTATTTTGCCATATAAGTTTGGAAAACCCTCATACAAGTCTAATGCCTGCTCACATTCTTTTGTAATCTCCCATAAACCCACGGGCAACATATCATGATTATTTGTTGACGGTTGAATGTCTGCAACACCACGAAATACTAACTTCCAATTTGGAATATATAAACTACCTAACTGTTTTGCATTAGGGCAACGAAAAGCCATTTGGCTAAGATTTAAGTTACTACCGTATGCGATATATAATTTTGTCATTCTTTACTCCTGTAATTAATAATTTAATACTACATGGGAAAATCCCATAAGTAAATAATAATCATAAAAAAACATTTTACAAGCAAAAAAAATAATTTATTGTAAAAATGTAAATTTATATTTCCTCCATACTCAACCAGCAGAAAAAACTGCTGGTTTTTTTTCAGGTACTGCAGCAGAAACTTTGTTCGTCCTGGAGCCTTCATGGGATAAATGTTCGGGTTTATATATTATCTCTGGCAGTCGTTGCTTGATATTCACCACGACTCATCACCCCGACCGTCGTGCCAAGCCACTTCCTCCCACCAGCAGTGCTAAAGCTAAACTTGTCTATACGATTGTCAGTTATAAGTTCCCGAACAATTCCATCTAATACCCGTTGAGATAAATTGTTCAGGGCATCAGGAGCGTCAGCATCAGTCATACGATTCGTTAGAGAATCAGCACCTCCCTGTTGTGATAAAGCTCTACCTTCCCGTTCACACCGAGCTATCCACTCGTACAGGGCAGTCTTTCTGTTATCCCGATTAGTTCCCATATTCAGTTGTTCAATATCTTCACTCCGATCAACCAGCAGTCCAGTATTTAAATCCCGAACAAACTTACGCACTTGTCTTTTTGCAACCCCGTTCGACTTGACAACCGCCCCGTCAAAGCACCGATTACGCTGATATTCTATGTTCAGTTCCTTACACTGGCGTTTTGCAGATTTCTCATCTACTTGCCACAACGCAAAAGCACAACGCACACCGTCTACAAGGGCAGAAGTACCCCGAATAAGATTTCTGGCTTGTTCTGGTGTTGATATGACGGCATCATCTTTAACCTTGGTCATATGGTGACACATCATCACTGAAGCTCCAGTTTCCGAACCTATTTTCGACATTAGCCCCGTTAAAGCTGCTCCCGCTGCTGGATCAGAGTTCACATCAGCGTGAACAAAAGACGCTAAAGGATCAAATATAATTAACTTTAAGTTATTTATTTGTAATATTTGTTCGTATATACGCTCAAACTCAGCAGAAGTTGTGAACTCCCCGTGAACATTTTGCAGTATCGGAAACACACCTCCTGCGTTAGGCAGAGCAACGACCCGAAGTTCATGATAATAATTAGCCCGATCATTGTTCGGGTCTAAACGCTGGATTCGTCGGTGCATCTCTGCTTCATCATCTTCTGCTGTAAATATAACCACATTCCCGAACTCTGTTACATTCGCCCCGAAGGAACTGGTCATAGAAGCCCCCGAAGCCACCTTCATAGCCAAATCTAACGTCAACATACCCTTGCCCGCATCTCCTGCTGCGGATAAAATTATGGGTACCCCGAGCGGAAATGTTGCGTCCACGATAAATTTTTGTTCGGGTGCAACGCCAGTGAATCTGGAAACCAGCATACTATCGTCCAGCAGATTTATGTTATGTTTAGTAACATTGTTCGGAGTATTAAGAAAAGTATTTATGTCAAACCCTTCGGCTATAGCATCATCTGCGTCCCATCTCTCAGGCTTACCCCGAGGAAGAGTAAGCATCTTAACGGATTTAACATTAGCCTTGAGTGATAGCTCTTGCACAAGCTCAGCCAAACGCCTGCCTGCTGTATCATTATCAGCCCATAAGATGAGTTCTTTACCCTGTAAAGGAGAGAAATCATATTGTGACGCTGACTTCTTCGTAAGCATACCTGCTCCACCCATAGTACAAGTAGCCGTATAACCTAAGTTGTTGAGTGCATCTGCACACTTCTCGCCTTCTACCCAGATAATAGTATCAGAAGCTAAAATGTTCGGGATATTATACAATGGTCTGACATCAGGCATACGAGGATACGGGTGGTCGCCAGTGAACTGCCTGAACTCCTTCTTAGGTTTGCCGTGCGTATCCAACACAGGATTACCTGAACTATCCCGAACAAGGTATTTACGCACAGCACATATAATCTGACCTTCAGCATTTTTGTATAAATACTCCGAATCGTATGGTGTTTGCCTGTTAATCTGGACTTTTACTGGATTCTCAGCAGGCTGCTGGCGAACAAAGTTTCTTTCTTCACCCAGGTAATCTGCGAACATTTCTTTAATTTCAGGTAGATTCATACCACGACCTTCAATAAGTATCTTAACAATACCCCCGACACCAGTGCTTCCATTAAAGTCCTGACCCTTCATAAAGAAAGGACTGTTAGGATTTATGTCTATTTTTAATGATTTACCTGCTTCTCCCTGTAAAGACCCGATAGTGAACAAATCACCCTTTACTTCACCGTGCGGAAAAGTCTGCCGAAGAATGTCAATCTGCACCTGATTAGGTACTTTCTTAGATATTTCATTTACTAAATCTTTTGCATTAACACTATATTTTGTGTTGTCAAAAGGAACGATACGCATTATATTGTACTCCTATAGTCATTACACCTGAACCCGAGCAACGCCAAAATTGTTCGGGTTTTTTTTTAATTCCAGCAGGTACTCCTGAACTCACAATTTTTACATAAAAAGTAATCAGAGTCCATAGCAACACGAGGTAATATTTCATCATGTTGAACTGCTTTTAATATTTCAACTGCTTTATCACTTGTTTTTTGAGCAAGTTCTTTATCAAAATCAACAAACTCATAGTATATATCACAAGTATTTTTATTTATTACTGTAAACAATGCAGGGTTTTCTGTTAAATCCATATACGCTTGATACAATGCAATTTGTGATGCGTATGTTAAGTTAACTTGCCTGACACCCTTCCGAACAAATTCATTGAAGCTCCTCTCATTTGCAGATTTACACTCCCATAACATAGGATATTTAAAATCATCTGATCCACCGCATATAACACCATCAATATGACCCCGAATCTGATCATTAGCTATTGAAAAGCCAAATTGTTCGCCATTTTTATCAGTGCTTTTTAAATCAAAGCCAGCATTGTATATCCAACCATGAGCCATATCTTCAATTACATGACCAAACTGAAAGATACGCAGTAGTTTTGCAGAAAACTCTTTTCCTTTATCTGCCTTTTTACCCATATATCTATACTGTATCTTGCGTGAACAAGCGTCACCGAGAGATGAAGCACCTAAATACTTTCTAGGTTCTTGATCTTTTTGTTTTTCAAGTATCGCCCGATCTATTTTGTTTTTCATTATCTGGCTTATTTCTTCCGAATGGGAACTCCGCTGCTTTATCCCCGACGTTGAATTTGAGCCAGATTGCTGCCAAATAAGTTTCGTTAACGTCATCTGCTATATCCTTCATTTGTTGAATACTTGAAATTAAATACAATACATCTTGTTCGTCCAGCTCTGTAAATCTTTTATTCCAGCCTACTTGACCGAACAATTTTCCTGCTTTGACTAATGAATCGTAAGACAATCTTCTTTCCAATCTGTTATTATTTTATTTTTTCTTTTCTTTTTGTTACTCATAGTCAATGAAGCAACAACATAACCTTCATGTATAGCCATAGCACTAGCGTAATTACAACTGTCAAACAAATAACCTTTTTTATTTATTTCTTTTTTGATCCCGTTCAGAAGTTGTTTACGATCCAATACACGGTACTCAAGAGGTGTGTAAAAGCCCACTTCTTTTACCTCTTCTTCACAATCTAGTATCATATTAAGTTCTATTAGTGGCATTTATGCTCTTCCTGAAATTCTATTTAAATACTCTAATCTTTCTCTTCTTATTCTTTCTGACTTTTCTCTTATTTTAATTTCTTTTTGTTTCTTATAAATAAGATAATCAACTTCTTTTTGATTAAACAAGTAATTTATAAGACAAGCCGCTTTATATTTTGTCCAAGAAAAATCAAAAGGATTAATTCTATAACCTTTTCTAATCAATATGCTTTTTTGTTTTTCACTTACCTCTTGATTTAACCAACGCTTATTCTTTTTAGCGTTACTATTACTCTCAATCCTTCTCAGAAAGTCGTCAGCAGATGCAATAGCTTGTTTCTTAGTTCCTACACTAACTACTCTTAATCTATCATTTCTAGGCTTTGTAAACCCAAAAAAAGTATCATGTAAATTTACAACCATAGCAAAACCATTAAATCCTGATGCCATCAAACATTTATCAGTGTCAAAAACCCGAATCCAACGAAACGGAGAGCGATCAATAAGTTCTACCTCTGTCATATTAAATTCTTTAAGCTTCTTTTCTTCTTCTTTGGCAAAGTCATGACCACAAATAGGACATTCACGAACACCTAAAGGAACTATTGAATTACACTCAGGACATTGCTTTTGTGGTGCTTGACCATTATCATTTGATGCAACGTCATCTAAGTTAACTTCTTCATCTAACTCACCATGAGTTAATATTGATGTTCCAAAATCTAAAACTATACAGTCAGTTTTAATTATGTTCGGGTATTCACCTGGATCAATGGTTCGTAATCCACGACCAATCATTTGCACCATTGTTGATTTATACGAACAAGGTCTTGTTAAAATAATACAAGATACAGGTGGTGAGTCGAAACCCTCAGTTAACACCGCTACATTGATAACAACCTGCAAATCACCATTCGATAAACTTTGCAGCATATTAACCCGAACATCTTTCTTTGTGTCACCTGTGAGAACCTCTGCCCGAACACCTTGTTTTACAAACTCATCACACAAATCCTTAGCATGGTTCTTTGTAGAACAGAAAACAACTGTTTTACGGTCTGATGCTTTTTCATGCCATTCGTTTACAACCCGTTCGTTAATAGGTCTTTTGTTCATGATACGAGCTACCTCGTCCATGTTAAATTCATCAATCGTTTTTCTAACTTGACTAAGTTCTTTTTGAACTCCGACATTAATTACAAATGTTTTAGGAGATACAAGAAAACCCTCACGAATAAGTGTTGCTATCTCTATTTGGTGTGAACAATTAGAAAAAACCTGCTTTAAACCCTTGCCATCACCCCGATTAGGAGTAGCCGTAAACCCCGCTATCCTAACATTTGGATTAATTTCTTTTGATTCTTTTATTATATTTAACCAAGAATTTGCTATAGTATGATGGCTCTCATCAATAATAATTAAATTAACCCGCTGCATACTCGATAAATTGTTCGGCCTTGATAGAGTTTGTACCATGGCAAACACCACATCACCTGACCAATCCTTCTCATCAGCATTTAAAATACTCGTTGATATATTAGGATTTATCTTTTTAAACTTGTCCATATTTTGATTAACAAGTTCATCACGGTGTTGTAGCACCAATACTTTATTGTTTTCCTTGTGCATCTTCCCTATCAAAGAAGATAGCATAATAGTTTTACCTGCACCCGTTGGTGCAACAACTATTGTATTTTTATGTTTGTTCAATGATTTAATAGCAGAGTTTACTGCCACATCTTGATATGGTCTAAGTATCATTCCATCTCTCTTCTATAAAATATATGGTCGTTAATACGAACAGTCCTTGTAAACTGATATGACCAACTTGGTTGTACATAATACGCATGATAATGAGTGGCACCGCTTGTTGTATCATACAGATAGCCTTTCATTGTGGCTTCAGCTATATCAATAGCAAAACCCCATGCCATCATATCATTTATAGTTTCGGGTTTACCGTCGCACCAAAAGCTAAATTGACATTTATTTCTAATAGGAATGTTTTGATTCCAAGAATAGTAATAGCCTTGCTTAACGACATCACAAACATTATCGGGGTATCTATAATCACCGACTCTATTTACGACAACTTGAGCAACCGCCACTTGCCCCACCATAGGCTCACCTCTTGCTTCAAAGTAAATCGCCATGGCTAGACACATAATTGATTCAATCATTTAATCCTCCCGATTGTGGCGGGGAGTTTTGCGTCCTATGTACTCCCCAAACATAGTCCTAACGCACTACAAGGTGTTGACGCTAGAAATCTTAGAAACTTATTGTTTAGCCCAATCGGGTGTTGGATTAGAAGTTGTTTGTTGCACTTGCTGAACCTGTGGTTCAGTAGGCAAATCAGAAAGTATATAATCTGTTTGACCAGGTGTTAAAGGTGCAATCAATGAGTTCTTATCACCGTAACCATTAGTGCCTTTTTCTATACCAATTCTAATACATAAATTCATACCATTTAAATCTTCGATAGAATTTATTTGTCTCTTAGCATTTGCTTCAGGCGACATATCATCAGTACGGATTTGACGGGCACTTTCTAAAATAGAACGCATGGTACGCAAACCAATCTGTTTAGCTTGTGGCATACCACCCTCGGCAATCTTATCGCCATCAACAAACAATTTGTGCCATAACTTACGTCCTTTATGTTTACCGCTTGTAATAGTAAACTCAATAGGCAACCATTTTGCTTTTGTTGTAGCACTTGCACGAAAAAAATTACCTTGACCAAACTCGGGTATCTCAATTTGACCCTCTTCAATCTTTAGAGTTACCCTTGCAACAGTATTTGCAGGTATAAGTTCTAGTGGTTCTAACCCCTTATCGGGTTCTACGTCATTAAAATTAAGCATTTACCTCTCCATTATTTTTATTTAATAAACTAAAAGTTAACAAACGATCCTCTGCCTTAGTGTTACCTGACATCTTTTTTAACAGATTACCTAAGTGAGGTGGTTCTAACAAATCTAAACAACCCGATCTATCCTTTGCAGGATAATTCCATTCGTTTAGAGTATGACATACAAACGCACGGTATGGTGGAGTGTTTTCATCACCTGGCATTATTGCCATAGTAATAACTTCGTCCACAATCCCTGGTAGTTCACGACCCGTCTTAGAGCCTTCTATTTGTAAATCATGTATTGGTCTACCGTAGTCGTCTGTGCGACTATCTAGTATACCAACAAATACAACATTCTTATCTCTAATATGTTGCAAATGCGTAAGCCAAGCCATCATTTCACGACCCTGCATACCGTAGGCGGCTCGAGTATCGAGCCTGCCGTTAGAAGTTTTGCAATCGGGTTGACTTTGACACCATTGAAAACACAACCTACCTGCTACAGTAATACTATCAATAAATATACTGTCATATTTTGCCAACCATTCTTGCGGGTTGCCCTTTTCTTTGCAGAGTTGTTCATAGTGTGCTTTAGAATAGACTTGATCATCATTTAAAGCAGGATTGCTACCACCAATATAACAAGCAAAATCACGACATTCTTGCCATGTTCTAGGGCGGATAACATCTATAGGCCACCCCTGTATTGCGGCATCTCCTGCTTCTAAATCCATAAACAAAGTTTTTTCTGAGTCCATTGTGCGAACCAAGCTAGTCTTACCGACACCACTTGGTCCACCAATAACGATTTTATGACCTCTTTCTTCTGCCATTCTCTCGTCGGCTGATATTATTTTTAACATTATTCTTCTCCCTCAAATGTTACTTTTACACCCTGCAAAGAAACAGTGCGAAACTTTTTAAGTTCGTGCTGAATAGCAGGTAAAGCATTAGAATATTTTGACTCAGGCACGGTAACAGATACCTTAGATAAGTGGTCTGCATCTTCTGCCTTTAAAGTATTAAGATACTTTATCAAGCCCTCTTGATCCCAAGCTACCTTTTTACGCAACTCTACTTTGACCTGCGTATTACCCTCTAAAAGATTAGCAGTACCAAAGTCTTTACCGCTATCATTTAGAACTTGTTGTGCCTTTTGTGTGTAACGCTCTTCAAGATACTTATTAAACTCTTGTAAATCTTTCTGAGCTTTTTTAAGATTTTCATTTAATCGTGCTTGTGTTTCAGCAAGATTAAACTTTTCAATGTATTCTACCTTTGACATAGTACACCTCATATAATTGTTAGGAACTTATAACATGGGAATTTCCCACAAAAATGTCAACTACTTTTTTTTAGAAATTTTAATTTCTATGTTATTAACAGCTTTCATTAGCTTCATTTTTATTTTAAAATCAGTGGTTTGCACTCCTTTTGCATCCTCAACAATTTTTTCTTTTTTTCCATCTTCATGAACTAATGTATAAACAAAGTCGGCAACATATTTACAAATTTTAATATCATTTATAATTATATCGAACTTTACTTGTCGTTCTAAATCTTCAACAACACCTGCCATTTGCATAGATGCAAGTTGACCATAACGCTCTGCTTCCCATTTGGAATCAAACTTAAATCCCATAAACTCTGTTTTTTTAGCGTTATACTTATTATACTTCCCATATCGTATGGGATAGTGTATATTACTTTTAATCATAAAGAAAGGATAAAGTATATGGCTTCAAATGAAAAGTGGAAAAGTGTTAGCGTTGATATTAAGACATATAAACAACTTAAAAAGATAGCTGTAGACGAAGATAGAAAAGTCGGACAACAAATTACAAATCTTGTAAAAAAAGAATATGAATCAAGATATGGTAGTGAGATCAAAGACATGGGTATTGGTTCTGCAAAGCAAATGCAATGAAAAAAGAAGTATATGTATATGCGACACAAGAAGCAGAAAACACACCAATAAAAATTAATATATTAGAACGTAATAAAGAATTTAAACATGACTTTCAGCAACATGAGATAACGACACATCAAGCTCTTAAATTAGCTACTGAAATATTATTAATGTTGAAAAATAAACTTAAAGACTAACTTCTTCCATGCGTTTACATAAACGCTCCGCCCGATTTGGCACCTGTTTATGCCACCTCGAGTCACGCATCTGATTTGCACTTTCCTGCCACTTGCCATCCATAACAGCTTGGATATGTTTGCGAAATTTACTATATCTTGGTCTACCTAGATTAAACATCATGTTTGCTATGATTTGTTTTACTTCTTCTGGTAATTTATCCCAATCATCATAAACTTTTTTACAGTCTTGTATAACACTTTGTATGTCTTGCTCAAAAAGCTCTGTTACTCTTTCTTCAGATACCTTTGCACCTAGCTCTAAATCAAACTCTGGTTCGTCTTCACGGCACAAATGTCCGATTCCTACCGTCTTTAGGGAAAGATGATCGAGATATGTTTCATACTTGACCCCCTCATCAATGATGAGTTGTTCTTTTAATTTTTCTAAGTCCATTAGACTAATCCTTGCTCTGCTAAAAATCTAGTTTGTGGATTTGGATTTAATATAATAGAAGCTCTATTATTAGGCTGCGTCACATTCACCTGGGCTATATCCGAATCTATGTTCGGAGCTGGTAAATTTTGTTGTATTTGAGATACTTGATCATCTGGTTGTGCATCTTGTTCTTTACTTTCAATATAACTTTCCAGTTGTTGTTTTGCATCTCTTCCCATATCTCTTGTAACTTGTTGAGGTGTTTGTCTAACGGTTGCAGACAGAGCAGATATAGTATTAGATATTGCTTTTGCAAACAAAGTTGCATCTGGTATTTTTTTACCAGCTTTTTGTGCTTTAAGTTTTGCATAATCATCTAATGTTGATTTGTAAAAGTTTCTCATACCTAAAATTCTTCCAAGAAAACCAAAACGTAAAACCGAACCTATATTCTGTAAAGGACTTGCAGCTATATTAGCAGCTATCAAATCACCTCCATCAGCTTTTCTTGCCAACAACTCTAATTGTTTACCAAAAGCCAACATATCTTTACCCATTTCATCACCAAAAACTACAGCTAGTTTACCATCTTCACCTTGTTTTATCAGTCTACTAGAAAATGCTTTAACAGCATCTGCGTTAGTTGTCTGTGTTGTACCAAAATCACCAATTAATTCTTTTAGATAAAAACCTTTGATACTTTCTCTTTTTTGTGAATCAACGCTACTTAATATTCTTCTTACTTCGGATGTTTTTGTTGTATCAAGCGTTAAGTTTGACGCTGCTTGCAAATCACCTATTTGATTTGTTCGTATTTTTTGAAATAAATTTAGTGATCTTAACCCTGCTTCTTCATTTGCAGCAGTTAAAACATCATTAAGGCTTCTAAGAATACCTTTTTCTTGTTTCCAAATATTTTCAATGCTCTCTGATGTTAAATCATTAAAGTTTGTTTTAGCAATTTTAGCACTTAACTCTTTTATTTTAGCTGCGTTGTTACCAAACAATACATCAGCAGTTCTACCTAATCTATCTATTTTCTTTTGAAATAATAATCCATTAAACTTACCTGCGGCATCAGAACCTATGTTCGTCTCTGTCATGGCATTACGGAGCCATTGACCAGCCAGTAGCTCTCTAAATTGTTCGGCATTACCAAAACCGCTTATATCTCCCTCTGCAACTGCATCTATAGCTTTTCTGAGTATTTCTGGTTTACCATCTTTAATTAAGTTATTTGCAAGAAAGTCAGCGTTTACACCTTCACCTATAATACCCTTAGAGCTAAAATCTTTAAGTGCTGCCGCTGATTCCATATCACCAAATATTCTATTTGTATTTTGAATTAAATCTCTATGTGCAAGAAGTTTTTCATTTAACCTTTGTACAGTGCCTGGTTTTAAAACACCTGTTCCAATCCTTTGTCCACCTTCTGTAATGTCAAAATTTCTAATTAAATCTTCAACTTCAATAGGTGTTAATTTTGCATCTATTTTTTTAATTATATCATTTATGTGATTGTAAGCACCTTGAGTGATAGCAATTGTATTACTTGTACCCTCTTGTCTAACACTATGATTCATGGTTTTAAGAGCATTTAAATCTTTTCTTAAATCAAGCAAACCTGAAAAAGACATTACGCGTCTTTGTGCATATTTTGTTAACACATCAGCTATAGCTCTATAATCTTTATTTGTTGCAGTGTTAGGTTTAGCTTTTCTTATATTTAAAGCCATTTCTGCTAAATCATTTGTAGGTATAACTTTGTTTTGAAATGGAGCTTGATTTATTATTGCAGCTATTTCAGCAGTGCTATCGTCTATATTTTTTGTTGCCTGTATCCAAGATTTCTCTAAAAAATCCAAAGCGTCTGCATCTAAATTTGAATTTTTAGAAGCCGCAGCACCCATGCTTTTTAACAAATCATCAAGTTGATTTAAAACTACATCTGCTGCTTTTTTTTGCGAACCTAATATCTTTTTAAACTGTTGATCAGATGCTTGTAAAATCATTTGACCAATATCTTCTGACGTTGCAGCTTCACCAACCACTTGTTTATATGCTTCTAATGTAGTTCTTATGCTTTCATCATTTGTTTCTAATCTTTTAGAAGTTCCAAATATTTTTTCGGATATTCCTGCAGTACGTCCTAATAATGCTGGTGCTCCAATGGTTTGTAAATTTGGTAATAATGGTGTTTTAACCTCTTTACCGTCTATTTTAGCTGTTCTTTCTAATCCACTTCCTATTGTTTCAAGCTCAGTCTCTGTTGGTTTTTTACCGCCACCAAATATTTTACTTACATAACGCAAACCTAAAAAGGGTGCACCTAAAACCGCATCTATAGCAAAAGTCGTAGCAACTTCTTTTCCGACATCACCAGCTACTTCACCAAATGTTTGATCTTGTAAACCACGAGCAGTTTCTACAACTTCTTCAGCAGTCTTACCACCACCAGCACCAAGTCCAGCACCTACGGCACTACCAAACAGTATACCAAGAGGTCCACCAGGTGCACCTACAGCGGCACCCTTAACAGCACCTGCTATACCACCAGTTAACTCTGGTGTAATGCCACTTAAATCTGCAAAGTCATACTTACTAAAACCTGACTCATCAATCAATGTAGGTTTATCTATGTCAATACCAATCTTCTTCGCACCAGATACGTTTAGACCTAAACGACCTCTATTATCACGAAAATAATCATTTTCTGTCATACCATAATTTTCTTTAAGTCTTGTCTCTTCACCTAATTTATTTTCGGCAAAACCTAAATCAAAACGTAACTTTGCGTTACGAATACCAGATGTTGTATCAATTTCTTGACCTTGTTCGGTTTCTTGAATATTTGTTCGGTCTGCTTTTTGTGCTCGTAACTGCCGTATTAAATCTACTATTTTTAACTTTTCTTCAATAGTAGGTGTCTCTCCAGCTATTTCTGCATCAAAAGTTAAATCTGGCAGTTGTATACGTATTTTACCCATATTAACCTGTTAGTATTTTATATAAAGGAATACCATCATCACTTGTTGAAATTGGCTCAAATTTAATACTTTTGCTTACAGTTCCTTCTGTTGCTAAACTAGCTATTAATTGTCTATCTATTTGTTCAATTGTTTTTCTATATTCTTTTTCAGTTAAATACATATCTCTGTCTTGAAAATCTCTTAATTGAAGACCAAGAGCTTCTCTTCTTGACAAAAATATTTCTTTAGTTTCTTTTACTTTTTTAGCTATCTTATTTGGATCAGTGAGTAATTTTAATTCACCAAGTGCTGTATTAATTCTTTCAACGTCTTGATTAGAAATACCATTACCTGTTTCTTGTGTTAAAAATCTTTTATATTGAGCTATAACTCTATCTTTTATCGCTTCTACATTATTAAGTCTTCTATCTACTTCGCCATCTTCATTCAGAAAAATAGAATAATTTTTACCAAATAACCCAACTACAATTTCATCATACGTAGTTAAAACTTGTTCACTAAAACCACTTCCCTTACCCAAATCTTTTAAAATTCCTATAATTTTATCAAGACTTGCTTCAGCTTCTAATGTATCTGTATAACCTTTGGCAAGATTTATAACATCTGAGCTTGGGTTTACAAAAACTCTTTGTAAATCATTTTTTCTAGTTGCAGTTTGAATTTTAATATTATCAATTCCTAATATAGGAGTATCTATTCTTGCTAAAATTAAATCATTATCTGGTTTGCCAGCTTCAATTTCTGCCTTAGTTATATCTTTATTTGCTTTTAAAGTTTCTATTTGAGTATTAAAATAATGATCAAGTATAGCTTTATTTCTTTCACCATATTGTTTACGCATTTCCTTTTGTAACTCAATCATGGCGTTTATTTTATTTTGTATGGCAGTATTTCTTGCAGCTTTATCTTTTGCGACCTCACCCAAAGCAAAACGACCAGCAGCTATTTCTTCTGCTTTAGCTTGTTGCCTTGCTTTTTCAGCTAATGGAAGAGCTTTTTCACCAGCTTTTCCAATTTCAGCCATTATTCTTCCAATATTAAAACCTTTACCTGCTTTATTTTGCATCAAAGCTAGTCCGAAAGCTGTAGCAGCAGTTCTTAAATCTGGTTTTCCTGATGGATCAAGACCAGTTGCTTCATAAAATTCTTGTTTATAATCTTTTATATCACCTATCGTTGGTATTGATCCTTTAAATACATTTTCATAATCATTTAAAGATTTATCAAACAAATCTTGACTAGCCTTATCATATTTATCAACACCCTCTAAATCAGGTCTAAAACTATCTTTTTGTAGTTCTGTAAACTCTTCAAATCCCTCCATTGTAGGAGTTAAACTTTGTTCGGAATCATCAGCACCGTCATCAACATCAACATTATCATCTACAACATTATCTGAAGTAACTACATTTTCTGCAGTTTTATCCTCCTTTTTTAGGATAGGTACATTTGAAAGCAAGTTTAATTTTTCTTGTATTTCATCTGGTATTAAGTTTAAATCTATACTTTTACCTGGCATAGGTGGTTTTATTATTTCATTATCATCAATAATTTCTTCAGTATCTTCTCCCGCAAAATCGAAATTTGCTTTTGGAAAAACAAAATTTAAACCACGTTGAATACCTTTTGGATCAGCTTTTGGAAAAATAAATTTTAATAAACTATCTTCAGCCATTATGCACTTACTCCTGCATTTTGTAGGGCTGTGTAAGCACCAACGCCAGACATAAATGGGTTAGGCTCTGGTGTTGTAACAGATTTAAATATTGATGGTATTGAAGCACTAGGCATACCTGACAAGAATTGTGATCCTAATTGTAACCTTGTGTAAGGCTCCATAATACCCTGTAAAATATTTTGTCTATTAGCATCAAGTCCTTCTTGTTGAAAAGCTCTTCCTATTCCACCTAAATTAACTAAATTTGTTAAATCAGCACGACCTAACTCTGATGTGAGTCGTCCTAAATCTCCAGTAGTACCAGCGAGACGATTATAAACATCACCCAAAACGCCAAATTTTCCACCAATATCTCCAAAACGACTACCTACCTCTCCTAATCTACTACCAAGACCGCCCATCAATTCTGTAGAGCCAAGAAAGTTTTTCATGGCCTGTTGAAAACCACCAGATCGTAACCCACTTAATGTTCTTGCCTTTTGATCTGCTGTGTTTCTTGCAAGTTCTGCTTCTAATACAGCACTACGACCACTTCTTTGACCTGAACCGATGCCTTGACCTCGACCTTGTAAATCACTTAATAATTTTTGACTTCGTAAATTTGCATCTCTCTCAATATCTTTTTCTGCTTGTTTAATAACTTGTTCTTGAAAAGGATCAAAAAACTTTTGCATACCTGCTGTTGGATCAGCTAACTGTCCTATGCCCCTAGATATTGCAGTTCCAGCCGCACCTATAGGTGATAATGCTGCACCTAATGTCGCTTGTCCTTGACCTAAAGCATTAGCACCAGCACCAATTTGACCTAAACCACTTTGCGTAAATGGTGCAAAAGACCCGAACATTTGTGGAGCATATGCAAAAGCCATTTGCTGTAAAGGGTCCAATCCAGCTACTTGAAAAGCAGGTAAATCTAGTTTTTTATCTAATAAACCTTTTTGTGTCTGAGTTGCACCATCAAACGTGCCATATAAACTGGATAAAAGACGTTTTTGTAAACCTTCGAGATAAGGTGGTAAGCGTTTTACCTGTTCAACTGTTTGAACTGCCATTATGCCATCCTCTCTAATTGACCCATCATATCATATGCTCTTTGTATGCCAAGTCTTTGATTGCCGTTACCTAAACCTTTAACAGCATCTTTAGTTAAAACAAATTCACCAGCAGTCAACATAGCTGGCACATCATCTTTTGTTCCTGATCCCTCTGATGGGTCTATGCCGCCATCGCGTCTAGGAAAATCCATCTCACCACCTTGTTGCATATAATTTATTCCACCAATTTGTCCGCCAGGGCCACCGAATCCAAAAGGTCTACGTTCAAAAGCAGTACGTGAATCTTCATCCTCATCATCAGAAAGTAACTGTGTTAACAATCCTGCAGCAAGACCCTCACCTAATTTCGTGTTTAACAAATTACCGATTAAACTATCTTCAAATCCTAATTGTTGTGCTAATTGTCCTGACATGGTTGCTGGTTCAAATTTCTTTGCAGCATCTATTGGTTTTCTAGTGATAGTTTTTGTACTATCTGGATCAATTTGATTTGCGGAAAACACTGATTGTGGTGTTGTTTGACCTGTTAATTTTGGAAATTTTCTTTGTGCAAAAGTACCGCCCACACCACCTAATAGTGCAGATCGTAAAGCATCTTTAGTATCTCCTCCTGCAACAATGCTACCTAAACCACTGGCTAAAGCATTAGCAATAAAAGGATTAGCGGCAAGTTTACCTAGACCTAAACCTTTCATTGCACCAGCAACTGGTGCTCCCAAAAAAGCTCCAGCAGCTACTGGTAAAACAACCTTTTTTAATACGTCACCTAAACCCATGCTCTTATCCTAACTTATTTCTAAATAACTTACAACCAAATGTA
>CETN01001698.1_pt1 | contig 17662 bp, 24 predicted proteins | sample 531301 | NCBI WGS metagenome assembly CETN01 (sample SAMEA2622656, study PRJEB7988) | marine metagenome | isolation source: saline water (ENVO:00002010), including
AAAGACAACTACCAAAAAGCCTGTTCACGGCAGAAAATCAAATACTATTAGACAAGAACGAAGTGGAGGACTTGGAACACCTCAAGGTGGATATTTTAGCCAATCGTGGTTTATCACAACTCATAGAGATAGACCCGACTATGAAATTAACCGACTACCCTCAGGAAGATGCCGCTACCTCGGACCTTTTGTGTCGAGGAGATGTGTTGGGAGTAACACAAGCAGAGAGTCCTGCCATGCGGAGACTGTTCAGAGCAATACAACCAAAGAGTAGTAAGGACTGTGTGTTTGGCACAGCACTCATAAGGCCGGTAGCAGTATCGGGTCGTAAGAAAGCAACCATGTTTCATGATTGGAGTAAGGAACGTATGAGTGATACGATAGTGTATGAGGACGATGCTATAGATAGAATATCAGAAGTGTTGGGCATAGACAAGTATGAGGCTGACATGTATCGTAGAGCGTTTGCTAAAAAAAACGAAGAGAAAATAATGGAGTTCATTTCGAGACTAGGCGAACACCCGAGAAAGAACGAGATAATAACAATGCTACAATCACTTTCTGGTTTTGGTTTGTGCCGAGCACACGCAGTAAATCTAGGAAGGCTGATATGGGCACTGGCATATCAGAAAGCACACAATCCAGAAAAGTTCTGGAAGTCTTGTCTGAAACACTGCCAAGGATCCTACAAACGTTGGGTGTACAGAACCGAAGCAAAACGTGTGGGCATAGAAGTTGTAACACCTAGCAAATCTGACAAGTGGGACACTCCCGAATTCCAATACAGAAAATACGGATGGTGGAGTCAAAATGATTTTATGCCAGGAATGTATGTGAAGGAACTTTACCTAGACAAAGTGGAGTTCGCAGGTATGATTGCAAATGGCAGAGTGTTCAGAGGAGACAAAGGCAGGTACGTGACCTTTCTGACATTAGGTGTTGGTAATGGTCAGTACATAGATGTAACGATTAAAAAAGCATTTGCCTACAGTGATTACGATGTTGTATGGGGGCAAGGCACAATCAAACACAGCAACAACTCAGACTATCTAGATTGTTTTGATTCAAAAGGATTTCGATTAGAGAAATATCTGACAGACTAGCCTCAGATCATTAAATAAGCATATAATGATTCTCATATCACACAGAGGTAACATCAACGGAAAAAATCCAGAAAAAGAAAATACAGTCGCCTATATTAAAGAGGCATTAGATAAAGGATATCATTGTGAGATAGATGTTTGCAAGTTCGATGGTAAACAATTCTATCTAGGACACGATGAGCCACAGGAATCAGTCACTATGTCGTGGTTAAGAGATAACATGTTATGGTGCCATGCAAAAAATTTCAATGCCCTCGAGGCAATGGTTGCTTTTGGAATACATTGTTTTTATCATCAAGAAGACGACTACACCATTACAAGCCGCGGTTGGATTTGGGCATATCCAGGAATGCCAGGAGGTGAATATACAATTGCAGTACACCCAGAAAAATTAGATCCTGTGGCAATAAAAAAATTTGCAGGCGTGTGCAGTGACCATATAGGGAAATACAATGATTAAACTATTAATACTAGATGTTGATGGTGTACTCACAGACGGAAAAAAATATTATGACAGCAAAGGCAAAGTGGTGATGAAAACTTTTTGTGATAAGGATTGGACGGCAATAAAAAGATTCAAAGCTCTTGGGGTGCAAGTTGTATTTTTGACGGGAGATCCTTTTAACACAAAAATTGCAAGTCAAAGAAATATTGATTGCATAGTGAATAGAAAAGATGGTAAGCACACAGACAAAGCAGATTATCTAACAACACTATGTAAAAAATATAATGTAGTGCCTGAAAACGTTGCGTTTGTAGGAGATGATATCTTTGATTTTGGATTGATGCAAAAAATCAAATACAAATATTGTCCTGCAGATGCACCAGAAGAATTACAAGAGATTGTTACAGATATAATTCATGAAAGCGGTGGACATAACTGTATCATGGTTCTTTTTGATATGGTTAAACAAGCCAAACTTATTCCAAAATATAATATTAAACAGCACATGGAAGATGTATACAAACTAGACATCAAGGAGAAATTTTAATGCACGATATAACGTTGTATGGTCACATGACTGTGGATAGAATATTTGATGGGTTTGAAGAGAGACAAACAATTGGTGCCATGGCTAACATGTGGAGGACCTTTAAACAGATCGCACCAGAACTAGACATAGGGTTATGTCCAACATCAATTGGAGAAGCCATTGTCTATGTAGATCGAGAATCAAGCACCCGCTATTCAAACTTTGTACCAGACCTTAAAACAAATACACCATTGATACAAAAAAGTAAAATTTCACATGCGATGTATATTAACAAGTTATTAGATGTAAGTTGGCTTAAGAAACTAACAGGCATAGTGTCTGCAGATGTATGTGCAGGCAAAAAAGTTGATTCCAATCTATTACAATATCTAGATTATTTTTTTATAGCAGACGAAGATGCTTTTGCTGATGTTACAACAATGGCATCGTTAACAAAAGGTTACGTAATATTACACACAAGTAAAAGTAGTATTGTATCTGACGGGAAAACAGAATATAGTTATACATTAGATGATTCACTGTACGTTCCTAAAAGTAATGTGCTGGGTGCGGGAGATATGTTTGCAAGTAGTTTCTTACATGCGATACATAGTAATAAAGATATTAAGTCTTCAATGAAGTATGCACATGAAACAACAAGTAAATTGATTAAAACTGAGAATGAAAAAATATAATTTATTATTACCAATTGCAGGAAAGGCACAGCGTTTTATAGATGCTGGATACTCTATGCCTAAGGCTTTAATATTAGCAAAAAACAAACATGTGATAGACTGGGCTCTTGAGTCGGTAGATCTAAGTGAATGCAATTTAATTTTTATGGTGCGTGTAGATCACATATACAATTTTTCAATTGACAAAATACTCAAACAGAAATTTGGAGATGATATTAAAATAGTTAAAGTGGATAAGGTAACACGTGGTGCGTTAGAAACTTGTACGCTGGCCAAAGAGCATATTAACAACGAACTGCCTTTGATCATATACACACCCGACGTTAACTTTGGTCCAAAGTTTAAACCCAGTAGCATCGGAAATGAAGCAGACGGCTTCCTCCTGACATTTACTGCAAACAGTCCTGATCATAGTTATTCTGATTATGATGAAGATGGCATTGTGACCAATGTAGTCGAGAAAGAGGTTATTTCAAAAGAAGCAAATGTCGGTCTATATTACTTTAAAACAGGACATATGTTCTTACAATATGCAAATGAGATGATTACAAAAAATATACTTGTGAAGAACGAATTCTACATTGCCCCCATGTACAACCTAATGATCAGAGATGGCCTTAAAGTAAAAGCGGCGAACACTGAAAAAATGCACGTCCTAGGCACACCACATCAGTTTGAATTTTTTGTAGACAAAGTGATTAATAGATTCGGTTCAAGTCCTGTGGCTCTGGCCAGTGATCATTCAGGATACCACATCAAAGAGATTGCTAAAAAGGTCCTTGGCAAAAAAAATATTTCATTCATAGATGTGGGAACCTATACTGATAAAAGTTGTGATTACACAGATTATGTAAAACAAGTAACTTCGCTTATCAACAGGAGAGATTGTAGTCACGGCATATCATTTTGTAGATCAGGACAAGGAGCAAACATAGCCGCCAACAAAGTGGATGGCATAATATCTGGTCTGACCTTTGATGAATACACAGCCGAATATGCCATAAAGCACAATTGCTGTAACCATTTTGCAATACCTTCTAAATACATAGGCGAAGAGCAATTTTCAATCATGGTCGATGTATGGCTTAATACCACTTTCGACGGCGGGAGACACTTTACAAGACTTTTTAAACTTTTGTAAATGATTATCAAGCATAGAAACAATCCGTATATATTTGTGGCGGTTCCCAAGACAGGTACAACAACCATACAAAATTTTATGATGGCCCAACATGTAATTCCTGAATTAGCACAGAAAAAATGTAAATGGCTGACAAGAGATTATCATCTTACGATATCAGAAATATATTCAAGATATGACATACAGGAATCAAACAAGTATTTTAAATTTGCTTTCCATCGAAATCCATGGGATCGAATGGTGTCATTCTGGCATGACTACACCACAGACGACCTCCATCTGCATTGGTCGAAAGGACTACTTGAATATAAAAATTTTGAGACGTTCACCCTAGAATTTGCAAACAGTGAATGGCGGAATCATAAAAATTTTAAGCCAACAAATGAATACACTCACATAAATGGAAAGCAAGAAGTAGACAAGATTGGTTTGTATTCAGATTTCAACGAGGAACTACAAAATTGTTTTGTAAAAATAGATTTATCATACGAAAAATTTTTAAACACAAAAAAATTACGTAGGGCACCAAGAGAAAAAAATTATAGGAAGTATTACACTAACGATCGTATGATACAGGCAGTTGCTGATGCTTTTAACGAAGACATAAAACTATTTGGAGACCGTTTTGAATAATTGCATAATATTGACACACGCTTATATCAAGTCTAACGAGGAGCACAAAATTGCACCAATCGAGTTTGCAGTGAGGCATTATCGGCATAACAATCCAAATGATTACATAATGTTGCTAGGGCACGGTTTAAGACCAAACGTTGATTGTGATTATGTCTACTGGGAAGATCCTGTCAACGAAAAAGATATTAACGTGGGACACCCGAGACTCTGTAATATAGCCTTTGAACATGCGGCACAGAAAGGATTTAAAAAAATACTTAAAACTAGATCTGATTCGATACATCTAATCCCCAACCTGTGCGAACTAGCCGATGACAAGTTGCAGAATAAAAAGATACTAGTAACACAGCAGACTAGGATTGATAAACCACAAGTGGGAGATCTTTTCATGTATGGTGATCTCGACTTCCTTAAATTGTGTTGGAACATCGACAAATGGTATCCAACCAAGACAGGAGTAACCAGTCTGGCAAATAACTTGCAAAGTGTTGTTGGGGAATCATCCTGGCGTGACTGCTGTATCAAGCATTTATCTTTCATAGATATCTATAATTTAAAATGGATTTGCCTGCAGAAAAATTGGAAGCACGTCATTAACAACATGTCAAATGTGATGAAGAATGATATGCCTGATTGGCATGAGAGTCTTTGGGGTAGTAGGCAAAAATGGCACGTATGGTCCAAGGATGGCGAACTTATCTACTCAAAGCCCAAGGTTGGAAAAATAACTACTGAAAAGGATTGGTTATGAAGATAGCAGTGTGTGTCAGTGGAATCTCTAGCAGGATTCCCGAATACAAGAAAGTTTTGGATCTACAGAAGAAAGTGTTCGGAGAATACGATTTCTTCTATCAACAATGGGAGGGATATCCTTTGCCGGAAGTTCCTAACTGTACAGTCAACCCTGAGCCCACTTGGGACTATCATTGCATATTAGAAGCGAAGATCAAACCAGACTGTGATATCTATAGAAGATATACAAGGCCCGGAGGAAAGATAGAACGGAAAGGGCTAGCAAAACAATTTACTTTTTCTGCAAATCAAATAATATCACACGCACATCTCGTAGAAAGTTTACCTGAGGAATACACTCATATCATTAAAACTAGATTTGACACATTAGTGTCAAGTAAGGTAGATTTCAAACCTTATATAGAAATGTTAGCCGAAGGCTGGAATATCGGTTTTTATCAAGGAGGAAAAGATAATCCAACTCCAGAGCACAGTCTTACTGAATATGATCACACAGGTCCTAGGTGCAAATGGAGACTGTTTGATCACTTACTATTCCATCCTAGAGCTCGACTGAAGAATGTTTTTCAACTGAAACAAGAAAAAAAACTTCTAGGTGCAGAGTGGGGATGGTATCAACTGCTAGTAGACCAATGGCACGATTTAAAATATAAAAATGTGGTTGGTGGAGAATCGTTATTGAAATGCACAAGGCAACCTTATCAATGGGATCAATATTAATGAAGACAATGGATTATTTTGGCTGGACAACAATAGCAAATGATCAAATGCTCAACAGGTTCGTGAAAGAAAATTTTGACATGAGCAAAGAGGACATAGAGCCGATGCAAAATATAATTGATCTGTATATTCCAGAACGCAACGTTGCCGTGGAAATCGGATGCCACTACGGCTTCTTTACAAAGTTTCTAAGCACCCAGTTTAAGACAGTACACGCATTTGATTTTCCAAACGACATATACGAATGTTTTGAAAAAAACATGGACAAGTTCAAGTGCGACAACGTGGCCAGGCATCCGTACGGGATAGGTGAGACTGAAAAACCTGTTGCTACCAACGATTGGTTTACCAAATATGGAAGGAGAGCTCCATTAGGCAATCACATAGACGTCAGGCCAAATGCAACTAAAAAATACAAAATAAAAACATTGGACAGTCTGAAGTTAGATAAGGTTAATTTGATCATGGTAGACACAGAAGGATACGAATTGAATGTTATCAGAGGAGCCGCACAGACCATATTAAAGCACAAGCCGGTATTAGTGCTGGAGTTCCATAACAAACGGCTCAGTACAAAATATGGAAACAACCTTGCAGATCTCGAAAGACGAGTGATTAAAATGGGCTATGTGTTTGTTGGATTTGTCAACAAACATGACCGAGTTTTTGTTAGCGAAGCGAAAGCGTAAATTTACCAAAGCGTTTTTTCTTAAAAAAGCGAAGCGTAAAAATGCGTAAGGTGATCTGACCTCCTGTAAATAATGGTAATGATTAACAAGAGACTGTTCGAGCGATATCGTATTAATACCGACAAGGACCTGCAAATAAGCAAACGCTGTCCCAGGCCATATGACACAGTGCTGATAGACAAGATGGGGTCATGCTACGCCTGTGAGTGCCAGTCATGGTTACCACAAAGCATCGGGAACCTGCAGGTGCAGTCGCTGGATGAAATCGTCGGTTCGGACATCCACAGACACGTTAGATCAAGCATACAGGACGGCACCTATCGATACTGCAACGAACACCAGTGCTCATACCTTAAATCAGGTTCTTTATTGCATGGCCAGCCGGAACGCATAAAGCATTTGAGATTGGCTATAGATGACAGTTGTAACCTGCGTTGTCCAAGTTGCAGGAAGGGACTGATATTCCACAAGGAGGGTTCCGCCTATCAACTGGGCATAAGGTTGGCAGACAGGATCAACGAATGGCTGTACCGCTACCAACATCCTGTGCAGGTACACATAGGTTCGGATGGTGATCCGTTTGCCTCTCACGTGTACAGGCACTTCATGGAGCAAACGCCCGAGCGTGACAACATATCATATTCAATACTGACCAATGCCCTGATGTTCAAAGAATTCTCCCCGCGGGTGCCATACGTCATCAACAACCTCAAAGAACTGGGCGTCAGCATCGACGGGGCCACACAGGAGACCTACGAGAAGTTGCGGCTGGGTGGCAAGTGGGAAAAGATCACAGAGAACCTTGAATACATATCACAGCTCAAGCAAAAGCACGGATTCAGATTCATACTGCACTTCGTTGTTCAGAAAGACAACTATCACGAGATGCAGGACATAGTGACCCTGGGTGAGCAGTACCACGCGGACAGGGTTTGGTTGAGCAGGGTGCAGGACTGGAACATATGGTCCAACTTCGATGAACACAACATATTTGACGCCGCACATCCACAGCACGGAGACTACAGGCAACAACTGCTCAGGCTCGAGCAGATGAACAGTGGCATCGTGGAACCGGCCACGCTACGGCAACTGCATTAAATCAAAGGGATCTTTCATTGGCATGGTGGCCAGCATGATACGTGGATACTTGGCGTTGGGACCAGGCATCACCCTGTGCGGCAAATAACTGTTGAACACAATCGGACAGTGGTGCATGTTGTAGGCCACTCGCAATGGAAAAAGTTTGTCTACTGTGTCGTGTATCGAGCTGAGATTGTAGCAAGGCTGTTGCGTGTGATCGTTTGGCAATGTGGGGAACTCCCTCAACTTGTGATCCGGTATGTCATACCACTCTGTGTAGACATCCTCTGTGTTGTGGATTGGAAAGTTAATCTTGAAATTTCGTCCTGGTGATCCATGATGCATCACAAAACCTGAGGTCATCACTTCAGTCAACACGCCAACTGTTATCTCCTGTATGGGGATCTTGACGTGACGGAAGTACTCTATTATCGCCGGAGCCGATCTGGCCAGATCCTTGTAGTCGATCTTCATCCAGAAACCTGTGCTGGTTTTGTCTTGCATGAAATCTGTGTTGTCCTGTATCCACTGCATGACCTGTTGTTTGATATCTTTGAGATTGTACACAGGAAGCTCGTGGCAAGCCTTGTGTTTTGTCTGATCTCCTAGGTAATCTATCATTGAAAAATATTTATAGACACATTATTACCAATTAAATATTTCAAATGATAATCGCAATTACCGGACACAAAAAAGGCATCGGCCAGGAGTTTGCCAAACAACTTGCGGCCATGGGACACAAGATTGTTGGAATATCTCGCAGTGACGGTGAAAACATCAGAAGGACCACCCACACAGCGTCAATCGTGGAGGACTGTGATATATTCATCAACAATGCAATCAGCATGTATGCACAGACGGAACTGTTGTTTGAGGTATGGCATAGATGGTGTGATATCAAGGATGTGCATTATATTTGGAACATATCAACTATGATGTGTGAGTGGAATGAAGATCGGGAGTTGAACGGATTGACCTTGAGGGAGTCAATGGAATACAGAAATAGAAAGATGAGTTTGGAACTGGCACACAGACAGCTCGACGCACAGGCCAGTAACATACGAATGGAATTGATAAGGCCGGGACAGGTTAACACACAGACGTTTAGTGATCCCAACAGCATCAGCGCCAGAGACTATGTGGCAGACCTGCTATCGCACATGAAAAAGAAATATGATTGGATAATATAATGCTGAAACATTGGAACACATTGTTGAATACAGATTGCCTTGTCGTCGATGTGGGTGATCACACAGTCTATCCCATATACAGGGTGGGCTTCACTTCGTTGGTATATGATACAACTTGTTTCTATTACAATAGAAATATAGAGTTGTGCGACAACATCACAGTGTTGGTCCGTGATCCCGCCGAACGGTTTGTGAGTGGGGTCAACGAAGTTTGTAGACAAAATAAATTAGATGTGTACGACACATGGAATCTCATAGCAAAAGACCAGTTTATCGATAGACACTTCACACCTCAGTACATATGGTTGATGCATTTGTATAGATTCTACAAAGGCAATGTAAAACTTAAGCCATTTAAATACATAAAAAAAATTACAAAGATACATGAGCGGAAAGATGAGGAGAAAATAACTGTGCCATTGCTACAAAAATACATCGACATCGATTACAAATTGATGGACATGATAGGAACAGATATGATGTTGGGAAATCTCATCAAGAGGTTAGGAAATGTTTTGTCCTAGAATTAATCATTATGTGCGTCTCAATCAACAGGGCACAATAGGTAAGTGTGGGCACATGGTCCACGCACCCTATGAGTTCAAGAGCTTCGAACAACTCAACAGAAGTAGTTGGCTGAAATCAAAAATTAAAGAGATGGACAACAATACCTGGCCTGACGAATGTGTGAGATGCAAACTGACCGAACAGTCTGGTGGGAAGAGTGTGCGACAGGCCAGTTTGGATAGGCATCGCTTACTTTCACCAATCAAGAAAGATTATCTCATTGTTGGCGGTGTGCTTGACAATGTGTGCAACAGTGCGTGTCAAACCTGTAAGCCGGATTACAGCACAAAGATCGGAAGCCTCGAGTCACGTGATTACGTGAGAGTGAATAACAATTCTTTATTCAAAGAACTACCGCAGGACAGAATAATAGAGATCGACATCAACGGAGGAGAGCCAACAGCCAGTAAAAATTACAGAAGTCTATTATCGAACCTTCCAGACAACACCAAGATAGTCAGGATGAACACGAACGGATCTAGAATAATTTCAGAGTTGGAAACACTGCTGGCAAGAGGCATAAAGGTAATTGTAACTTTGAGTCTAGATGGAATTGAGAATGTACACGACTATCTAAGATGGCCTATCAAATGGAAAGACTACCAAAAAACACTATCAAGATATCTTGAGCTAAAAGATAAGCACAGACTTTTGACCCTGGACACATGGACCACTGTGAGCTGTTTGAACTTGAATGATTTTCCAAATATTGTAAATTTCACTGAGGACCAAGGACTCCAGCACAATTGGTCTTTCCTCGAATACCCTTACGTATACAATGTGAGATACAAAAACAAGTTTACAGAACCATTGAAGCACATGTTTCCAAAACAGATAGCGATCGACAAGGATAATAATTCTACGCTAGAAAAATTTATAAAACAGCAAGACAACCTGCGTAATATTAATATAAAAGATTATCTTAACTTCCTTCCGAACTGACCTAAGAATATTTCCGCAAATCTTTTATGATGCTCAACACCATAATGTTGGCCGTCGGAGGCCAGACTAGGTTTTTCATATTGAACCCTCTGAGTGAATCTATCCCAATATGGCCAACAGTTTTTGATTGTGTAATGCTGTAGCACATTAAGATCAGGTATTAATTCATGATAGGAATCCTGTGCGAAACAATGGAAAGTTTGACATTTATTTTTTTCTGCAAATTTTTCAACAAAGAAAACATTTTTTAAAAAATTATTTTTATCTGTATGGTCATCCTCGAATTTCATCCTGGCATCAAAACTCATTAAACTTTCGTCGTATGATCCTAACCGTTCTCTTCTACTCCAGAAAGGCCAACACACTATTATTATTTTCGGATCTAGAATTTTTTCTGTGCCATATAGTATCCTTACCACTTTGTCGCCACTTGCTCCCGGCTGACCAAGATTCCAGTACCTTAGTCTTTCTGTGTTGTGTTGTGATAGAAAATGTACCCAATGTTCGTTATCAGCATTTCCTTGTCCAAATGTATGACTACAACCCAGCACCACAACATTCTTTTTTCCATCTGGCATAGGGTGCCACTCGGGACATCTGTACCCGTGACTGTTCACTTTGTAATCTTTGATAGGGCTACGACCTTTGGCAACTGATTCGGGCAGGCCCCTGTCGTTGTAATAACCGTATTTCATTATGTACTGCCCTTTGCATTGTTCAATTTTCGATTTATCCTATTGATTATATACATCTCCATGAAACCCATCCTGCCTCTCTTTCCAAACATCGTTGGATATTTCAACTTCCCCATCATGAGATATTTTTCATCTGCGAATAGATCTAACCGTTGGGTGGTGTTAGAATATCTAAACTCAACTGCCTTGCGTTGGTAAAGATAATTTACTAGGGCAGATTCGTCTATCAACATATGCTCAGCAAGTTTTGGGGGTATGTTTTCTTTATGCTGTTTCAGTCTGATTGAGTAAAACTTTTTCACACAATTAATTATATGGTCACTCAACCCAAAAGAACCAAAACATCCGACACCATTGACTTTTTTGGTCTTTATGGTAATATTGGAGAGTTTGGTACTAGTGGTGCCGCTTCACGGATTCGAACCGCGGACCTACTGATTACAAATCAGTTGCTCTACCAACTGAGCTAAAGCGGCGATAGGATTATAGTACACGATAAACCACTCAAAGTCTACCTGTTAAACGCACATAGATGCACGTACATGCATGGTAAAAATCATCTTGGAGTAGTTATATGTCTTAGTATATTACCATTATATACTATGTTCTAAATGCACAGCAGGTATGTTGACAATGCATAAATAATAAACTAAACTACTTTTAGGAGGACATATATGAGAGATGTAAAATCTTTACTTGCATACGCAAAAGAAATGCAGAAGAAGGCTAAGGAATCTATGTTCAATAAACTCATGCGGAAAGAAGTAGAAACCGGCGCTAACGGCACACAAAAGTATGTAATAAAGCAAGGTGTCAATAGAGGAAAAGTCGTAGGCGATAAATTTCAGTAACTATTACCAAACACAATCAGCGGTTAAATATGCACTATGCCAGCAACGCCAAATAATTTTAGTGTAACATCAGCCATCGGTGAGACTGATAATTTCATCGGAGCGGAGATATCATTTTTCCATATCACACTGAAAGACAATGGCGCATCTGCTGTAGATGTGCGTACAGAATTGGGCTTTGACGAAACTGTTCATAATGTGATAAGGGCAGTGCTTGACAGAGGCACAATTGTTCATCAGCGTATTGACAATGCGGCAACGGGAAGAATCGATATCGCTATGGAAAGAGCCGGTTGGACAGCGAGTACGTTACAAACAACAATCAGAGATCTAGGATCCACTGTTGGAGTAAACAACAAGGATCTAAGAGGCACAGTGGTAACAGAAACTGAGCTAAAACTAGACAACAGTTAAAATAAATACGTTTACCTATAGGAGGATATAAAATGAAAGATTTTATCAAAAACAAGAAAGTGTGGATTGGTGCGGCAATCGTCGTGATCGTTATTGCTTGGGCAGTATGGTCAGGTCAGCCTGCTCCAGAAGTAGCACAATAAGGAGAACCCAAATGTTTTTAACAATTGGATTCATTGTTGGCTTCATCGCCGGTTGGTGGGTCAATGAGAAAGTCGAGAACCTGGGGGAGAAAATAAATCCCTTAAAGTGGTTCAAAAAATAGTATCATGACAGAGGGCTTACTATGTTCAGACACATCAGAAGACTATTCGAGTATTGGAAGAATACCTTATTTGATAATGAACACAATAAGCCCACTGTCTATCGCATAGGTAATAAAAAATACGTCAGAGTCAAACGCCTCCGGATCAAATCAAAATCTAGAGGTCCTTATATAAAATAGATCTATTTGCTGTGTGGTGGAAGTTTCTTTTCAACCCACCATATGTGTTTTTGTGTGATAGGATCGAACTTCCTCATCCTTAACTTTTGATTTTGTTTTTCACCTTTGCCCGGCTTCATGGCATAATAGTAGAAGCCATGATCCTTCATTTTCGAATCTTCTGGCACCAATCTTACTTTGACATAAGGTTTCTTTGTTTTGGATTTCTTGGCCGCCATGCAAGTAATTATTCGAAATCAGCACGTACTATGTGCTTTCTCAATGCTCTAACAAGTTCCTCTATTTTATCAATGACAGCAATCATGTCTCTGTCTGTGATGTATTTCTGTCTTTCTTTCAACTTGTCATATTCCTTAAGCGGAATAGAAACCATGCTTTGTTCATTCTCGTATGTGTGATCTACATCTCTGTCGTCTACGCTTGTCATGTTACTCCTTGTCGTCGTCTGCTCTGCTAGTGATGACCCTGTCCGCCAGTCCATATTCGACTGCTTCTGATGGTGTCATGAACTTGTCCCTCTCCATGTCTGCCTTCAGTTTGTCCAGTGGCTGTCCTGTTGTGTGTTGATATATTTCTGTAAGTTCTTTCTTCCAACGCAGTAGTTCGTTTGCTCTTATCTCCACGTCCGTGGCTTGACCAGATGCACCGCCAAGAGGCTGATGTATCATGTGCCTTGCGTGTGGTAACATGAAACGTTTGCCTTTGGTTCCTGCTGACGCTAGGAGTGAGCCCATGCTACAAGCCTGGCCCACCACTATGGTCTGTATGTCTGACTTCACATACTGCATGGTGTCGTATATCGCCATGCCTGCCGTTACCAGTCCGCCTGGCGAATTGATATAGAGGGTGATATCTTTCGAGGCATCCTGTGATTCCAGGAACAACAGTTGGGCACACAGCACCGATGCTGTGTTCTCACCTATCGGACCTTCCAACATGATTATCCTGTCCTTGAGCAGTCTAGAGAATATGTCATACGATCTCTCGCCCTTGGATGTCTGTTCTATCACTATTGGTGTAAGTGGCATGTGTTAATTTTACAATAGATCTCTGTTTAGGTCAACCTTGTTATAACCAAGATAGGAACTTTTTATAACTCTCCTGGAGTAGTTTGTCAAAACGCTCACTGTCCACGTTTGCAGTGATCAGCAGGGCATGTCGTATCTTTGTGGGGTGGTTGTTCCTTGCTCCGTGTTTGTAGGCATTTCCGTTGAAACAGTACACCCTGCCCAGGTCTATCTTCACATTGCCTACTCCGTAGAAAGCGAGATTGCTGTGTTCGTTCCAACTGATTGGTATGTACAGCCTGTTCTTTAGTCCATTGAACAAGCTCTTGGTCTCATGGTCTCCATGCACCGGCTGTATGCTCCTTGGTAAGATCGTCCTGAACTCGATGGCGTAGAGGGTCTTGATGCCCAATGCCTCGACCAGTTGTTCAAGTGCAGGCACCCTGTGATGCCAATAAAAATCTATACCTTGTAACTTCTGTTCACACTCCTGCCATGTGTGTGAAGTGGCAGTGGCCTCATGCACTTTGGGGTAGTCCGCGGAGTTAGGTCCAAACAGTGTTAGCCTCTTGTTCTCCTTGAGTGCGAGATCCGGCACCAGTCTGGTCTGCCCATCCTGTATCACAGTCTTCATCTGCGGCTCGTTGCCTGTGTCAGTGTCGAATATCCCTGCGATGCTGTCACAGTCTCCTGCGTCCAACTTTGCGTCAAGTGGCAGTATCGGTAGCTCGTGCATCGGACCCGCCTTCAATCTTTTCTTTGTGTCTGTCCATCCGTAGTTTATGAACCTCGACAGTGCCAGGCGTTGCTTGTCCTCCGCTGGTGCGTCAGTGGTCTGCTGTCTGAAGTACCATTCCTCCAAGGGCCATTCGTATCTCACACCAACCACTCCGGGTCCTTCGAACTGGTGTGCATGATACAGTTCAGTAAACACATGTTCCGATGACTGGTCCAGATTGCTGACATAGATGTTGTCATGGAACACCCTCGGCAGTATGGAGTAATAAAGATTGTCGATGCCCACGTCCTTTATCTGGATCACGGACTGTCTCCTGTTCGTCGGGAACACAAAACTGATCATGTTGCGTTCCCAGAAGCCTTCGATGGGGAACGTCACTGAGCCGTTGGTGGCATCAACCTCCTGGGTGCCGCACAGGTGACCGTTCACGTAGCAGAACACTGTCTGTGCGTGGCTCAATTCAAATGTTGCGTGTACCTGCATGGTATTTCCTCAAAGGTAATAATACACTATATGATGACGTAGATCAACCTCGGATCTGAGGTGTTATAACTACAGCAGGTTTATCAACGTGCTGGCAAGTACGAAGCCGAAGAACAGCGTCACTGTCAGTATCGTGGCCACCATTAGATCTTGAATCTGTTGTATGGCACGAACCAGTAGTGCCCAACCTTGGTCCATTCTGTTTGCTCAGGCTGTTCGGTCACCTGTCTCTTCCTGTTGAGATTGGACTTTCTGGTTTTGCTCTTGGTCGTTTTGGCTGTGCTCAGCCATTCATTTTCTTTGTCTGTGTATGGAAACATAATCACTACTATATAGCATTTCTCACAGAAAATGCGACTGTTATTTTGGCATGGCAGGTATGTGTATATCCAGGTCCTTGTCAGTGACGCATGACTTCACTGCTTCTGCCACCTGCGCCACTTCTGAGTCGGTCAGCCATGGGTTGCTGGGTATGGATATCGCATGCCTGGCATAGAACTCGGTCATGGGCATGTGCTGTTCGGTGTCCGTGCTCAGCACCTCGGTCTTGGCGAAATTGTAGGTGTAGTGCAGTTGCGTCTCCACGCCCTGCTGGGTCATTAGGTCACGGAACTGCTTCTTGTCATTGACGAAGATCGAGAACTTGTGATGATTGGTCTCGCTGTAGTCTGGGCTGGGCCTGATCTGCACTCCGGCCGATCGCAGTGTGTCTGTGAGCTGTTGGGCAATCTCGCTCCTACGCAGTTGCCAGCCCGACAGTTTCTCAAGACTGCACAGCACCTGCACTGCCTTGTCTTCCTGTGGATGTGCGTTGATGCCGATGTGGTTGATCGCGGTGCCCACTTCTCGATTGCCGTAGCCGTTCTTCCTCATCAGTTTGATGCGTTCCGCTGTGTCCGGATCATCGGTTGATATGGCACCATAGGTGCCGAATATGGGACAGTTCTTGTTGGTGGAGAAACTCTGTATGCTCATGTCGCCGATCGCGGCAGTCTGTTGCCCGCGGTACAGGGTCATGAGGCTCTGGGCAGAATCGTTCAGCACCGGTACCTGGATCGCCTGCAACTGGTCATAGTCACAGCAGTCGCCGTAGAGGTCAGTGACCATCACTGCCCGTGTGCGTTCGGTCACACGTGCGGCCACCTGTGCGAGGTCCTGCTGTCCGTGCCGATCGAGGTCCACGAACACCGGTGTGGCCCCCAACAACCGTATGGGCATCACGGTGGCCGGACACGAGTAGTTGGTGCAGATCACCTCATCGCCCGGTGCCACGCCCGCGGCCATCAGCATCAACTGTATGCTGGCAGTGCCGGAGGTGGTCAGGAACGTGTGTCGCCTGCCCGTGATCTCGTTGATGTGTGCCTCACACTGCTCGGTGTATCGGTCGGCAAAATGCCTACTGCCACAGTGTCCGGATCCGGTGCCGGTGATGCCGCCCGAGTACAGAGACTCCAGCCGGGGCATCATGGTGGATCTCACGTCTGCGTACAGCCGCTCAGTGGGTATGAATTTGATCTCCTGTGTCACGTGTCTACTTATGGGGTAATAACCCTGGATATTGTGTGTCTGGCCTTGCACGGTAATAGTGTGTTATAACGGCGTGGGACCTGCTCCACTCTCGCTTCCACAGATCCCGCAGTTGCCTGTGCGTCGACACACACTCATTGTAGCAGATCAAGGTCGGCTGTGCTACCTTTTATTTTGGTTGTGCAAAAAAAATTACAACTGCCGGTCACTCACAGCGGCACGATCAACAGCATCAACAGTATCACTGCCAGCAGTATGGCCATCAATCTCATATGCATTATTTACTTTTCCGCTGTGCAAATTTTTTGAGAATGAGGTACAGTTCTCTGTGGGGTTTTTGACCCGCCCGGTATGACGATATCAGGCCCATCACGACCCCGGGTATGACGAATATCGAGATGATTATGATAGCAGTCTTTACCATGCAAGTGTACCGTGTATGTTGCCCAGGACCAGGGCGATAATGATCGCTGATATGAATATGCCTGCGATGATGTGCACCAAGTCCATGTAAAGTATATATGCTACGGATGTTGGTTTTGATCGTGCTGGAGGATCAGGTCAATGGTGTGCAGGATCTCCTGTTCGATGTGACGGATCTCTTGGTACACTATCGCACGTTGCGCCGGCGTGACGTACTCCAATTGGTGTAGCAACTCCCACATGTTGAGGTACAGGATCTGCAACTGCTCCTGCAACTCGAACACAGCGAATGTGTTGTCGTGCAGGCCAACTGCCCACACAGTCATGGCGATGTATATGATGAGAGCTCGCACAAACATGCAATTATTTACTTGTGCAACAGCAGTGATCGATCCACCTGATCTGGCTCAACATCACACACCTGCACAAAGTCGTATTGCTGTTCCAAGATGTCGTGTATGCGATCGGCCACGGCAGGTGCCAACTGCACGTAGCAACGGAATCTGCGGCGGCCTTTCTCGGCCAGAATGTAGTAGTACATGCAGGTATTTAAACGGTCTAGCGACACGGTCCGCAAACCTGGGTATA
>CETN01039124.1_pt1 | contig 17572 bp, 26 predicted proteins | sample 531301 | NCBI WGS metagenome assembly CETN01 (sample SAMEA2622656, study PRJEB7988) | marine metagenome | isolation source: saline water (ENVO:00002010), including
GTCTATTGGGTCATATGTATATTCTTCGTTACTCATAATTTTATCCTTAATTTGTGTATGTTAAATTTTTTGTCTATAATATTGTTAAATACTTATGCGGGTACTTTGTTTAAATCAACTGATTTTTCACCTGCAATTAATGAGCCATCACCATCAAGATCAGGCTCACCTCGTATAAGTAATATACTTTCGTATAAATATCTTCTAGCATATGTCATCAAAGTTCCTATTTTTTGAATCTCACGATCAGCATATCCAGTAATTTTAGATTCAAAAAACTGTCTATTTATTGAATGCGTTATCCTCATTCTATATTGAATTTTGACCTGTTTGTTTCCTTCTTCAATGTCTATCTCTGTAAAATTAGAAACCAAATTATTTTTCAACAAGATCGGCTCCACATATCTAATCATATCTTCTAATAACGTATAATGATATTTATTATATTTATGCCAGCCATTTTGCGGAATATCTATGGCTTGAATTTCTAGTCTTGCTTTTTGAAAATCACGCAAATGTAAAGTATTAAAGTCGTCGTTCTTTTCATTTTGCATCATTTCATCAAGATCAGGTATGTTGCTTTTGCTCATTTTATGCTCCTGTTAGTTAAGTTATTAATAGCCACAAAGGTAATCGTCGATAGCTTTATTAACCAATAATTGAATCTCTTTTGGTTTTAAGCCAACAATTTTCTTGTGTCTTTTTAAAAAATTACCAAGTGCAATATTATCAACTATGCCCTGTCCGATATAAAAGTCGATAAGATCCTTGGCAATTTTTATATTTTTTACGTTTTTCATTAGTGTATAATATCAAAATGGTATATATAATCAAGATATATCTATACAATCAATATATATTGTATTAATATGGCATAATGAAAGAAAACTTAGTTTTACAGATAGGAGTAAATATATGACATTTGATGAATATTTAAGAAAAACCAATACATCTGTTGCTAGATTTGCACGTAGTATTGATGTAAGTCCAGCTACAGTAACAAAGTGGAAATATAATGGTGTAATACCAAATAAAGAAGCGGTTATTAAAATACATGAAATAACGAAAGGTGAGGTATCGCCAAATGATTTTTATGGAGTGCGTAATTGAGTTTTCAAGCTATGGCATGGGCTGTTAAGCAAGATACCAATAGCCCAGTATCAAAGCTTGTATTATTGATGGTTGCGAATTATGCAGATGAAAAGGGAGAATCGTACCCCAGCCAAGAACATCTGGCGAAATTATGTCAATGTACAAGAGTTTCTGTAAATAGACATATTAAAGAATTAGAAAAACGAGGTTATTTATCAATAAAGAAAACCAAAAATGGTATGTTCGGTTACAACACCTACAAACTTAATACTGATACCTTTGTAAAAAATAGTTACATACCATGTAAAGATAATACACACAATACTCAAGATATACTAATAGATGATCAATTTGAAAAATTTTGGGAAAAATGTATACGCAAGGTTGGAAAGAAAAAAGCAAAACAACTTTATTATAACATTATTAAGAAAGGCGAGGCAAAAGAAGATCAGCTACTTGATGCTATGCAGTCGTACAGCAAGTCTTGTGATGGTACAGACACGAAATTTATATTACACCCAAGTACATGGTTGAATCAGGCGAGATGGCAAGATAATCTAGATAATAAGACAAGAAAAAGCAAGAACTTTTTACTTGGTTAGCAAAAGGGCAGACAATGAGCAAAATTGATGGGCTATATACAGTTAAAGATTTACGAGAATCGGTTGTAGATTTATATTCTGGTAATACTAGCCAACCTTTAAATGTTGGTTACAAAGAATTGCAAGAGCTGTATAAAGTTTCACGTGGAACATTTCATGTGTGGACTGGGGTACCAAACCATGGCAAATCTTCTTTTTTGGCAGATATAATAATGCAAATGGCAAATATACACGACTGGAAGTTTTGTTTATTCTCACCAGAACACAGCATGGCAAACAATATAAAGCGATTGTGTGAAAAATACATGCAAAAACCATTTGATTATGGAATGCAAGACAGAATAACAAAAGAAGAACTAGGAAAAGCGTTGGCTTTTATTAACGAACACTTCTTTTTTATTGATAAGGCAAATGAAAGCCCAGACATTAAATGGCTTTTAAATGTCGCAAGACAAGCAAAAGATTTATACAATATTGATGGTCTTGTGATAGATCCATATAACGAGATAAACCCTGTAAGACAAGGAAATTTACGAGAAGATGAACATATTAGTAATGTTATCTCCGATATAAAAAGATTCAACAGGGAAACACAATGCGTTACTTGGCTTGTGGCACACCCAACAAAATTACCGAGAGAACAAGACGGCACATATAGGGTAGATGGGTATTCAATTTCTGGAAGTGCACATTTTTCAAATAAAGCAGATTTAATTGTTGTAATTCAGCGTATTTTTGATCAGGAAAAAACTCTTTTTCAAGTAAGAAAGGTACGAGAAGCAGATTTATATGGAAGTATTGGCGAGGCAGAATTTAGATGGAATAACAAAACAAGGTCATTTGACCCTTTACAATGGAGTAACAAAGATGAGTGATATAACGATACACATAAATATATGTACAGATAATGATGCGTTTAATCATGCAGAGAACGTTGAATTAATTAGAATTGTTCAAAACGCAGTACAATTTGTTAATGCAAAAGATAATATAAGGCGTAAATTATTTGATGCCAATGGCAATCGTGTTGGTCAAATAAAAACGTTTGTTGATAAAGAGTACGAATATGATAGATAAAATAATACAATGAGAGGCGATAATGAACGATGAAGAAATTAGAGAAATAGCTAATAAACTTAGCACAAATGATTTGCAAAGACTTGTAGAACTTACAAAAGAAAGATTTTTTGTATTTGTTAATATTAAAGGTAGATCAGAATGCTTTGATTTACACAAAGAATACCCATTTGTTATAAATGGTACTCAAATACAAATCAATCTTGAAGAAGATGGGGAAAATTAAATGTTTGCAAAAGTGGTAAAAAAATTATGGCAAGGCAAATATTGTAGTATAAGAGATTATGAACTAGAAAAAGCAATAAAAAATGGTGGGTTAAGTTTACATTATAATGGCAAAATTATGACAGTTTGCCTTGATGATTTATTAAAGTTGAAACCATCAGGAAATGCAATACAATCTAATTTTAAAGGTACATATCGTTTGGTAGATATAAAATTTAAACCAGATGCAGATAATAAAGTACAAAAACAACTTTTTTAGGGAGCAGAATATGAATGTAAAAGAAATACCAATTGATGTTGTAAAGCCTTACGAAAATAACCCACGCATAAAAGAAAATATCGACAAGGTTGCAAGATCAATAAAAGAATTTGGCTTTTTACAACCCATTGTTGTAGATCAAAACAATGTTATTGTTGTTGGTCATAGTAGATACGAGGCATCAAAATCTTTAAATATTAAAAATATACCAGTTTTGAAAGTCGGTGTTGGTACAGAGCAACCACTTTCTCCAGAAAAAATAAAAGCATATCGTATTGCTGATAATAAATTAAATGAAGGTAGCAATTGGGACTATGGTTTACTGCATAGAGAGTTTGGAGATTTGCTAGATGTGAATTTTGACTTGCAAAAACTTGGTTTTGAAACTAACGAACTTGAAGCGATTATAACTTTTGATGGCAATACCGATATATATAAAGCATCAGAAGCATTTGAAGAATGGAATGAGATGCCAACATTTGAGCATGACAATAACAAACCATATAGAACATTATATGTCCATTTCTATACTGAAGAACAGGTACAAAAATTCTCAAAACTTATTGACCAGCCAATAACTGAAAAGACAAAATATCTATACATACCACCATTAGAAAAAAAGGTAATGAAAGATAAGGAATATGACAAAGAGTAAATATAAGTACAAAGATAAAAATTTTATTGTAAGAAACGAAACGTCAGATAGTTTTGTGGTTAGAGAAGTATTATCTGGAGCATATAATAAATTAAATTTAAAAAAAAATGATGTATGTTTAGATATTGGTTTAAACATTGGTGCATTTAGTGTTTATGCCTCAGATAAATGTAAATTAATTATTTCTTACGAGCCAGACAAAGAAAATTTCGAATTGGCTGTAAAAAATTTGCACATTAATAATTGTTATAATGTAAAACCATTTAATTATGCTGTAACAGGTACAGATGAAGCAATACGTTCTTTTTCGGTTAATGTAAAAAAAAATAAAGGTGCTCATTCTTTAATTCCAAAGAAAGGCAGAACGCAATCTTTGGTAAATTGCATAAATATAAATAAAATAATACAAAAATATAACCCAACAGTAATGAAGATAGATACCGAAGGCGCTGAATATGAAATATTAAAATCAATTAATAATTTTGATAATTTTAGAGAGTTAATATTTGAATTTCATCATGCACACCTTGATGATATAAAAACAAGAGTAAAGTATAAAGATATAATAAACCATTTAAAAACTAAATTTACATCTGTTGATTATAGAGCAGAAACAAAAGGCGCATGGGTAACAAATGTCTACTGTAAAAATGAAAGATAAACCAAAATTTCCAATATATATTCCAAGTAAGGGACGATACGAAAAAAGACTAACAGCAGATTATCTTGACTACATGAAAGTACCTTATCGAATTATTGTAGAGAAACAAGAATATAAAAATTATGCAAACTATGTAGATAAAAAAAAGTTGCTGGTGCTAGATAAAAAATACCAAGACGAATATAACACATGCGACCAATATGGTGATACGAAAAGCAAGGGACCAGGAGCAGCCAGAAATTTTGCTTGGGAACATTCTATCAGCGAGGGCTTTACTCATCATTGGGTTATGGACGATAACATCAAGTCATTCAGACGATTTAACAAAAATACACGAATTAAAATAAAATCTGGTGTTTGTTTTGTTGTTATGGAAGATTTTGTACTTAGATATACAAATATTGCTATGTCTGGACCAAACTATATGTTTTTTGTAGTAGATCAAGCTGGTGCTGACTATGGACCATTTACAATTAATACCAGAATTTATAGTTGCAATCTTATTAGAAATGATGTGCCTTTTCGTTGGCGTGGTAGATATAACGAAGATACAATTTTATCATTAGATATGCTTAAAGCTGGTTGGTGTACTGTACAATTTAATATATTTCTACAAGAAAAATCTAATACGCAAACAGTAAGAGGTGGAAATACAAAAGAGTTTTACGAAAAAGAAGGTACCTTGCCAAAATCAAAAATGCTTGTGGCTGTTCACCCTGATTGTAGTGCTTTGAAACTAAAATATGGCAGATGGCATCACATGGTTAATTATAGAAAATTTAAGCAAGAGAATAAGTTGATTCGTAAGCCAGAGTATAATTTTAAAAAAGAAATCAACGAGTATGGAATAAAACTTAATAAAAAAAGCTAACAAATTGACTTAAACTTATTTTTACTCTATAAAAGGTATATATGCCAAAAATAGTAAATAAAAGCGATGAACATACAAGACTTATAATACAATTATCAGGTCTTGGTATTCCGCATGAGCAGATTTGTTCTATTTTAGATATATCTAAACCAACACTTTATAAGTATTATGGCGAAGAACTTGTAAAAGGTAAGGCACAAGCGAATGCAAAAATATCAGAAAATCTTTTTCGTATCGCCACAGGCACAGGACGAGAGGCAGTTACAGCTTGCATTTTTTGGTTGAAAACACAATGTAATTGGACTGAAAAACAAGTATTTGAGGTAACAGATGGTACAGAGCAAGACGACAAGTTTGCAAAACTTATCAGCGACATTCAACGAGCTAAACTCGCAGAAAAAGATAGCGACAATACTTCTCACTGATTGGTATACAAAAGCCAGAAGGAATCAGATTGTTGTTGATCAAGATGAATATAATATAAGTTTATTCTTGGCTGGTCGAGGCTGGGGTAAAACTCTGACTGGTGCCTACGATATAATTCAATATTGTTTGCTAAATTCAAATGTAATTTGTGGTGTGATTGCACCAACATATGGTGATCTGAAAAGAGTTTGTTTTGCTGGTGAATCTGGCTTATTAGGTATATTAGATAAGGGTTTACTAAATGATTCTGGATATAACAAATCAGCAAATGAAATAGAATTTTACAATGGCAGTAAAATAATAGGATTCCCAGCCATTGAGCCTGATCGCTTGCGTGGTGTGCAGTTTCACAGAGTATGGTGTGATGAGTTGGCTTCATGGCGCTATCGTGAAACATTTGATAATTTAATGATGGCATTAAGGCTTGGTGATGCGCCAAAATGTATTATTACAACAACACCTAGACCAACAGAATTAATTAAAGAATTGGCAGTTCGTTCTGATACAAAAATAATAAAGGGAAGTACATTTGATAATGTCGATAATCTAGCGCCATCAGCTATTAAAATGCTAAAAGAAAGATACGAGGGTACAAGATTAGGCAGACAAGAACTATATGCTGAAATTTTAGAAGATATTGAAGGTGCTTTATTTCACTCAAGTAATATTGAACAAAACAGAATAGAGGTTACGCCAGATATGCAAAGAATAGTTGTCGCAATTGATCCAGCTGTTACCAGTAAAAGCAGTTCGGACGAAACTGGCATAATCATAGCTGGACGAGGTACAGACAATCATTTTTATATTTTAGATGATAAATCAGGTATTTTTAGTCCTGATGTATGGATTAAGAGGGCGATAGAGTTGTATTATAAGTTTGAGGCAGATAGAATAGTTTGTGAGGTCAACAATGGTGGAGATTTAATTGAAAAACTTTTACGAGTGCAAGATGTGAATGTACCATATACATCAGTAAGAGCAACACGAGGCAAGATACTTCGTGCAGAACCAATCTCTGCTTTATACGAACAGGGTAAAGTAAAGCATGTTGGATATTTCAAAGAACTTGAAGAGCAAATGTGCAGTTATACGCCAGATACCACAAAATCACCAGACAGGTTAGATGCTCTCGTATGGGCTTTAACACATTTACAATCATCTGGAAACGCAATTTTTAGAATAAGCTGAGGGAAGAATGGGACTATTTGATAGGTTTACCAAGAAAAATGAGCAAATAGAGAAGAAAGAAGCACCAACAGTTATGATTAATAAGATAAATGCTTATCAATCAAAAACAACTAGAAGATACAGAGAATTTGCAAAAGATGGCTACCAAGAAAACTCAATTACTTATCGCTGTATAAATCTTATTGCTGTCAACGCTAGTGCAACAAAAATTGATGTTTTTAGTGGCGATAATTTACTTGATAACCATGAGTTAGTATCTTTATTAAATAGACCAAATCCACTGCAGTCTGGCGTTGAGTATTTTCATAGCATGATAAGTTACTTATTGATAGCTGGTAACTCATACATGTTAAGAGATAAAGAAATTGGCATACCAAAGGAATTATATTTATTAAGACCTGATCGTATTGAAATAAGAGCTGATTCTTCAATGATACCATTTGCTTATAGGTACAAGGTAGACAATAAATTAATCAACGAGTACAAGGTTGATGCTGTTTCTGGATCTTCTCAAATAAAGCATGTAAAGCTTTGGAATCCGCTAGACGATTATTATGGTTTATCGCCTATAGTAGCTGGTGCGTATAATATTGACCAACATAACCTTGCTGGACTGCATAATGTAGGACTTCTAAAAAATGGTTGTACCCCATCTGCGATGCTTAAATTTCAACCGAAAGATGAAACTGGTATGTCAGCAACATTAACTGATGATCAAAGAGCTAGAATATTAGATGACCTTGAGTTTAGGTTTAGGGGCTCAAATAATTCTGGTAGACCAATGTTACTTGAGGGAGATTTTGATTATGTGCAAATGGGATTAAATCCTAAAGACATGGATTTTTTAGAATTGATGAATATGTCGGCTAGAGAGATTGCACTTTGTTTTGGTGTTCCAGCTCAATTAGTCGGTATAGCTGATCAAACATACGCAAATGTAGCTGAAGCAAGATTATCTTTATATGAAGAAACCATAATACCATTGCTAGATAGAATACAAAGCGATCTTAATGAATGGTTAGCACCATTATATGATGGTGATATCTCAATCAAATACGACATAGATTCAATACCAGCCATGGCAGAAAAACGTAAACAAATTTATGCAAATGTCTCACTTGGTGTTCAGCAAGGTATTTTAACAAGAAACGAAGCAAGAGAAAGGCTTGGATTAGAACCCATTGATGGTGGTGATAGTCTACTTGTACCAAGTAATTTATTTCCCCTAGGCGAAGTTGAAGAACTAGCACCAGAACAAGAAAGACCAAAGCCAGTAGATAGCGAGGGTAATGAAAAATATTACGAGCAAGAATGGGAAGATTTATATGGCGATGATGCAGAGGAAAAATACTACAAACCAAAGAAAAAGAAAAAACCAAAAAAAACAAAGGTCATGTTAGACCAAGATGTATTCGATAATGAAGAAGAAGCGCTAGATAGAGCAGAAGAAATAGGTTGCGTTGGCAGTCATACACACCAAACAGAAGATGGCGAAACAGTTTTTATGCCATGCAGAAGCCATGAAGAATATCATAATACAATTGGGATTAAAGCTTTAGAAGATTTAAAACTTGTAGCAACTGATGGCATGATTGAAGAAGCAAAACGTGGGCTTGAATGGCGAAAAGAATTTGGCAGAGGGGGCACACAAGTTGGTACAGCAAGGGCAAACCAGATAATTGCAAAAGAGAATATGTCGCCTGAAACTGTACTGCGTATGTTCTCGTTTTTTTCTCGGCATGAAGTAGATAAACAGGCAGAGGGATTCAACAGAGGCGAGAAAGGGTACCCTAGCGCTGGTAGAATTGCATGGGCTTTATGGGGCGGAGATGCTGGTTTTAGTTGGTCAAAAACAAAGCGCAATCAAATAATGGCAGAGCGTGATGACAAAGGCGATGATCTTGAGTTAAAAGTTGCTGGTTTATCAAAGACTGTAGAAAAGGCATTGCAAGGTAAGGTTGATAAACATAACGAAAAATATGGCGATAAGAAAGGCAAAAGAGTAACTGTTGGAATGCTAGGTAAGGTCTTTAAACGTGGTGTGGGGGCGTTTAGAACGAATCCTCAAAGCGTACGTCCTTCAGTAAATAGCGAAGATCAATGGGCATACGCAAGGGTAAATGCTTTTCTGTTTGCAGTACGTTCTGGAAGATTTAGAAGTGGCAAATTTGACCTTGATTTACTTCCAAAAGATCACCCTATGTCTAGTAAAAAATAGGCAATTCTATGTTTAAATTTGGCGCAAGAAGTACAGAAAAATTACAAGAAGTTCACCCAGATTTACGCCTGATAATGACAGAAGCTATAAAGATTTCACCGATTGATTTTGGTATTACTGAGGGCATGAGAAGTTTAGAAAGAGCTGAACAATTATTAAAAGAAGGTGCCAGTAAGGTAGGCACAAAATCATTACATTGCCAAGGTCGAGCAGTAGATATTGTATGTTATAATAATGGTAAGGTTACTTGGGAACTTGAATATTACGAGGCAGTCGCACAGGTTGTTGGAGAAATAGTAGAGATAACAGCAATACCGATACGCTGGGGTGGAAGCTGGAAAACAAATGTATTTGTTCTTAATCGTGATATGAATTTTATTGACGCAGTACATTTTGAATTGGGAAAATAAATGGCAACACAAAGAGAAATTAAACTACATTATGCTGTTGTTGCAGAACTTGGTTGTATAATTTGTAACAAAATGGGCTACCCAGATACACCAGCCGAAATTCACCATATAAAAAATGGATCAGGAATTGGTAAAAAAACACATTACCTAGATTCAATACCTTTATGTCCATATCATCATAGAACAAGTAACGAATCATATCATTACAGCCCAAAAGCATTTACAGAGAAATGGGGAACTCAACAAGAGTTAGCTCAAGAAACTAAGGATATGCTTTATGGCAGACAGAATTAAAATAAGCAGAAGAAAAGAGTACAGAGAGCAAGTAAGACTTTATAATAATCTTTCTAAAAATCTCAATGCAAAACTAAAAAGACTTTTTGCGAAAACAGCTAGACAAGCACAAAGCGAATATATACAAAACAAAGATATGTTTTATTATTTTTTAGAAGCCTTTTCTGATCAATTATATAAAATATTAGAAAGTCATTATAGAAATGTAATAACAATCGTTGGTGAAAAAGCACAAACACAAAGACAAAAGCAAGATGATGAAATAGACGAAGTATCTAAAATATACATTGCAACTGTTTTAGCAACAAAGGTTACACAAATAACTGAAACAACCAGAAAACAAATAAAAGATACAATATCTAGAGCAATTGCTGGTAAAATTGTTATTGATGGTATAGCACAAACATCAATTCCGCAAATTGCTTCATTAATACAAAAAAATAAAGCTTTTTCTAATTTTAGAGCAACACGAATCGCTAGAACAGAAACACATTCAACAATGAATCTTGCCAATTTTGAAGTGTCAAAAAAACTTAATTTAAAAAAACCAGTCAAACAATGGAATAGTGCATTAGATGAGAGAGCAAGATCATGGCACAGAGAAATGAACGATTCAAAACCAGTTCCAATTGACGAAATGTTTATTGTCAATACACCTGTAGGCAAGGGTTATTTTGAGCCAAGACCAATGCGATTTACTGGAGATTATGAGCTGGGGGGTGCAGCAAATGTAATAAATTGTCGCTGTTTTACGCTATATTATGACAGCGAAGATGAAATAATAGAGTAACCTTATATAAATCAATAACTTAAATCTATAAGAAAAGTATATATATATCTTGATTATATATACCAATTTGATATCATTAAATTGTACTAACGATAAAACGAGGTGAAAACAATGGATCAAGATACAAAAAAAGCAATACAAGAATTTAAAAAAGGTATGATTCACGCTATTAGATACTACAAAGATAATGACAAGAGTATTAATTTTAATGAAGGATATGATTTTTATGAAGAATTTTTAGAGGAATTGTATTCACATAATGGGAATAACATATATACCCAAGAGAATTCACAATTTTTTATAGAAGATAAGTAAATTAAAGGGGAGCAGAAATGCTCCCTGCTGATAGTGAGGTGTGTACCTTGCCTGAAGATTGCAAAAGCATGAAATCAGTAAACAAAAACTTCAGGAGATATAAATGTTATTTGAGGAAAAAATTTTAAAATATGAGCCACATGGTTGCGAATATACAATGGAAGATAATACTTTATTTTATAGACATGACGATACTGAAGAATGGATCGAAGTGATGTTAGAACATTGTATTGCAGAAGGTGAAGATTATTACGAGGTTTTTATGTATTTTGGTAAAGATAAATACTTTAGAACTAATTATCTAAATCAATCAGAAGAAGGAGTTAAAATATGAAACTTATAACAAAAGCACAATGGGAGAAATTACGTGCGAACGATAAAAGACTTAAAGAAAACAAAATGTTATCTATAAGAGACGAAAAGGTAGTTGTAAAATTATTTAATCCATACGGCATTGGTAAATGGTATATTTTTTCTGTTGATGAAAATGATGTTTGTTTTGGAATTGCAGAACTTCATCACAGAGAATATGGCGATTTTAGTTTACAAGAGTTGGTAGACTTAAGAGTACCCCCATTTAACATGCCTATTGAGCGTGATAGATACTACGAAACACAAACATTTCGTGAGGTAGAACAACAAGCAAGATAAGTATATTATATATATACTTGCTATTTGGTGTAGAGTTTGCGCTAATTCTCTGCACCTTTTTTTTGCTTGTAATCATAGTTATATTATTGCTATCATAAAGGAACTTTTACTTGACAAGGATTTTTAATTATGTCTACTGAAGAAGTAAGCATTATACATGACACGCTTGACTTTGAATGCGACTACAAAGGAATAGAAACTGAAGAAGATGGTAGCTTTGAAGGTTATGCCTCTGTATTTAACAATAAAGATTTAGGAAATGATGTAATCAAACAAGGCGCATTTACTAAGTCGATCTACGACAAAAAACCACGCCAAATAAAACTTTTATACCAACACAAAACTGACGAACCTATTGGTGTAATTGATAGTCTTATGGAAGATAAGCGAGGTCTTAAAATAAAAGGCAGATTAGCTATGGCAACCCAAAAAGGCAGAGAAGTTTATGAGTTGATGAAGATGGGTGCTTTAGATTCAATGTCAATTGGATATAAACTTTCGCCAGACGATTATAAATACAGCGAAAAACAAAAGAAACGAACAATCACAAATTTAGATTTAATGGAAGTGTCGATGGTTACATTCCCAATGAATCCAAGAGCCAAAATTACAAAAGTAAAATTGGCTGAAATGAACGTAAGAGAGCTTGAAAAATATCTATGCGATGTAGGTATGTCAAATTCTGTTGCAAAACAAAGTGCAAATATATTATATAAGTCTTTTAACAAAGACGAAATAATGCAACGTGATGTTGTTGATAGTATAAATGCGTTAATTGATAAAATTAAACACTAACGGAGTTTATTATGAGTGAAGAAATAAAATCTGTTGTAGATGATTTAGGTTCTGCTTTTGAAGACTTTAAAAGCGAGAACTCTAAAAGGTTACAAGAGATAGAAAAGAAAGGCTCTGCTGATCCCTTACTTGTTGAAAAGGTTGACAAGATGGCTGACGACATTTCAAAAATGAAAGAAGCCGAACAGAAAATTGAATTACAACAAAAAGCATTAGCAGACGCAGAATCTAAACTTGAAAATTTAGAAACTGCATTAAATAGACCTAATTCTGGAAATGATAAAGCTGAAGTAGATTTGCAAATGAAGGCATATGACAAATGGCTACGAAAAGGTGAAGTTGATCCAGACGAGAAAAAAGCACTTTACGAATCAGACGATACGCTAGGCGGGTTCTATGCACCAGCAGAATATGTTGCTGATTTAATTAAAGGTGTTACTGAAATATCGCCAATTCGTTCTATTGCAAGAGTTAGAACTACATCAAATAGAGCTATCGAAATCCCAAAAAGAACTGGGCAGTTTGCAGCTCAATTTGTAAGTGAAACTGGGACAAGAAGTGAAACCACAGGTTATACAACTGGGCAGATAGAAATTCCTGCACACGAATGTTTTGCACTTGTAGATATTTCACAAGCGATGCTAGAAGATTCTGCTTTTGATCTAGAAGCTGAAATGGGAGATGAGTTTAGTACACAGTTTGCAAAACTAGAAGGTACAAAATTTGTTTCTGGTACTGGTACTGGAGAGCCTCAAGGTTTTACTGATTCAGGTGCTGGTATCAGCTCTACCAATTCAGGTAGTGGTACAGCATTGACAGCAAATGGTTTATTAGACCTTACATATGCAATTAAATCTGAATATATGGCAAATGCTAGATTTGTTATGAACAGAAGTACATTTGCAGCAATCTTAAAATTAGAAGATACAGAGGGGCAAAAAATATTTGTTAATTCTATGAGTTTTGTTGGTGGTGCGCCAGCTACAATTTTAGGTAAACCATATGTACTTGCCGAAGATATGCCAAATGTCGCTGGTTCTGCAAAACCAATTGCCTTTGGTGATTTTTCAAAAGCATATACTGTGCTTGACAGAGTAAATCTTTCAGTAATGAGGGACCCATTCTCACAAGCAACAAGTGGTAATATTCGTTATATCGCCAGACGAAGGGTTGGTGGTGCTGTAGTTTTAGCTGAAGCTATTCAACTACAAAACATTTCTGCATAGGGGGTTATTATGCGAGATTTATCAAACAGAATAAAACGTGCTGCTTGTCAACCTGCTAAGGTTTTTACAGCAGATTCTGATGGGACCACTGTAGATTTACTTGGTTTTAATTCATGTGCATTTACTGTCGATAGTGGCATCGAAGGTGATACCTTATCAGGAAGTGTAAAATTTGATTTTATATTGCAACATTCTGACGATGATTCTACATTTACAGCTGTTACATCATCAACTGATGTTACAGAGGGAAGTGTAGATAGCAATGGGATCTTTTTGACACTAGATGCTAATGGCGAAACACCACAAATCTCTGGTATTGGTTACATCGGTGGTAAGAGATATGTACGTGTGAAAATTGATGCAACAGGTACGCATTCAAATGGTACACCAATCTGCGTAAATGCAGTACTTGGCAACCCAATTGATTCAACTGATGCATAAATTGTAAAGTTTGTAGGGGTGGTTTATGTTTGCTCATTGTCTGCCCCTACTCTTACAGGAGTAAGTTATGAAAATAAAGATGCTTAGAGATGTTGAGGCAAGTTGCAATGAATCAGGTAATGCAACCAGAATTTACAAAAATGGTGAAATAATTGATTGTGATAAACCTTGGTTACAGAATATTGGTAATATGTTTTTATCTGATAACAGCGCAATAGAAGTAAAGGTAGATAAACCTACAGCAACAAAGAAAAAAGCTGTAAAAAAGAAAACTACGAAGAAAAAAAAGTAGGTAGCTATGGCTAGAACGATTGGCAGTTCATTTTCTACTCAGCTATCTTCGGGAAGAACCAGACCTTTCTATGCAATAGAATTTTTATATCCGCAAGCGCTTAGAGCTTGGACAGGATATGGTGAATTCACAATTTCAGGTCAAATATATACAGGGCTTGGAAATCTTATCAATATAAGCGCTATTGAAGAAACAGGCGAAACCAAAGCAACAGGCTTATCAATTTCTTTAAGTGGATTAGATGGATCGGTTGTTGCATCAGCATTACAAGAAACTCAGCAAGGCGTTCAAGCCAATTTAAAATTTGGATTACTAGAAACTACAGCAAATGCCTTGGCAATTGTTGATGACCCATACGAAATTTTTTCTGGTTTTGTTGATACTGTTGCAATATCAGATGAAGGCGATGCATCTACCATAACTTTTGAACTTGAAAGCAAATTAATTTCACTTGAAAGACCACTAGACTTTAGGTATACCGACCAAGACCAAAAACATTTTTTTCCAAATGATAAAGGGCTTGAATTTGTAGACGATTTACAAGATAAAGAAATTAAGTGGGGGGGTGGGTGATTGATTGTATACCAATTATTGACTTGTATAAGAAATTTAAAAAATACAAAAGCTATCGTGATGATGAGCTATTTGCGCATATTTATCCTTCAATAAAACTTGGTCAATATAAAATACACATAGATAAGCAAGGTCTGTATGGCTTTCAAAATTGGGCTTACCTTGATGATCTTGAACAAGACAACTTTATTCGTACTCACGAAATATACTATGATGCTTGGAACTCTGGAAACAATATATGGCATGTTGATCTTGTAGCAACTCGTAATGTATTGCAAATAGCTGACTGGACAAAACAACATTTTACTCAATTACTTGGCTGTAACAGAAATGTTAAGTGGTTACGTGTATATAATGATAGAATAGTTAAAAAACAAGTTTATACAAAGAGGCATTTTGTTTAATGGGTAGTAGTGTAAAACGATTGGCGATTACTGCAGTAGGTATTGCAGTTGGCGGATATGTTGGTGGTAAATTGACTACAGCATTTACTCTTGGCAAAACTGCTTCATTGATAGCCACAGGCGTTGTTTCTGCTGGTGTTCAAGGCGCACTATCTAAGGCTTTAATATCACAACCAAAGGGAAATTTTGCAAAACAACTAGACGCAAGAACTGAAATGGTAAAGCAACCTATCATTCCAAGAGAAACTGTGTATGGTGAGGTAAAAAAATCTGGTGGTATAATATTTTTAGAATCAACAAACAACAACCAAGATTTACATATAATCGTTCAACTTGCATCTCACGCTGTAGAATCTATTGACGAAATATATTTTGGAGATGACCAGTTAACGCTTGCTAGTGCTGGAACTGATGGGAATGGTATAACACAATTTAAAGTTACTGCGCCAAGTAAGTATGCAACTGAATCTAAGTTTACATCTAAAACAAGAACACTGATTGTTTCAAATTATGTAGATGTAAAGGTAAGAGAAAACTTGCCTTTTGGTGGGTATCAAATAGCTAATGGCAAAGGTATTGCAAAAGATACAACGTCAATTACCTTAATTTCTGATAGTGCATTTTCTGTAACAACTGCAGATACAATTAATATTAATGGTATTGAATATGGTATTTCAAGTGGGGGATCAAGTTCTGCTTCTGGATCAAGGCATACATTAACAGTAACAATATCAGAAGGGATAAGAACAGATGTAAAAGCAACATCTATAACATATGGAGCACAAAGCCCATCTGGTCAAATTCAAACAAGAATTACGCCCTACAGAGAAAACGCAAATACACCTTTACCTTTTTTATCAGGTACATCAACAACTACAAATTATGCCATAATTGCTACACAGACTTTTCAAGATGCAACAAATTTAACTGTCAGAATAAAAAAGCATCTTGGATCAGATACACAGCAGGCAGATGAAGATTTAGTTAATGAAGTACCACAATGGACAACAGCACATATGCTTTCTGGTATTTCATATATTTATGTTCGTTTAAAATATGATGCAGATGTATTTCCATCTGGAATACCAAATATAAGCGCAGAAATAAAGGGAAAAAAGGTTTTAGATGTAAGAACAGGAGCGACTTCTTTTTCATCAAATCCTGCTCTCATTCTGCATGATTTTCTAACTGATACAAGATATGGATTATCTGTGCCAACAACTCAAATAGATACAACTTCTTTTATAACAGTTGCAAATATTTGTGATGAAGATATACCACTTGCTGGTGGCGGAAACGAAAACAGATACGAAGCACATGGAATTGTTTACAGTAATATAAGTCCGATGACATCAATCGATGAAATTCTCGGATCAATGCTTGGCATACTTTCATATTCAAATGGCAAATTTACACTTGCTGGTGGCAAATTTGTATCACCAAGCTTGACTTTAACTGAAGATGATTTTATTGGTGCTTCTGTAATTCAAACAAAAACATCAAGACGAATTTTATTTAATACAGCAAAGGGAATATTTACAAGCCCTGAAAGCAATTGGCAACCCTCAGATTATCCAATGGTAACTTCATCAACATTTGTTGCGGAAGATAACGGTGAAACTATTTTTGGAAATATTGATTTACCTTTTACAACATCATCAACAATGGCACAAAGAATTGCAAAAGTTGCTTTATTTAAAAATAGACAACAGATGATATTGCAAGTACCTATGAAACTATCTGCATTTACTTTGCAAGTTGGCGATACAGTCAGAATATCTGTTGAAAGGCTTGGTTTGAATTCAAAAATATTTCAGGTAGCAGACTGGACATTTAATGGAGAAGCAACTGATTTGGGAATTGATCTTGTGCTTCAGGAAACTTCTTCAAGCGTATTTGATTGGAATGCAGAAGAAAGTACATTTATAAGCGATAATACAAATTTACCAACAGCAGAAACAGTAGAAGCACCATCATTAGAAGTTAATGATTTATTACAAGCGTATTCAGGAACAATATCAACAGTTATCAATATTACAGTAAGATCAAGTTCAGGGACAACAAATGAGTTTGAAGTAGAATATAGAAATACATCAACTGATGTTGC
>CETN01078747.1_pt1 | contig 17424 bp, 16 predicted proteins | sample 531301 | NCBI WGS metagenome assembly CETN01 (sample SAMEA2622656, study PRJEB7988) | marine metagenome | isolation source: saline water (ENVO:00002010), including
CTGATTGCCGGCTGCAAAAAAGAATCCCCCGAGCCTCTGGGCCCCAGTCTATATCAGATCGAGACTACCTGGACCGACCAGAACGGCCAGAACTTGCAATTGAAGGACCTGGAAGGGAATCCAGTGCTTATTTCCATGATATACACGCGATGCAAAATGATCTGTCCGCGAATGGCCAGCGATATGCAAAAAGTGGTTAATAGTCTGGATGAGGATCAGCGAAAGCGGCTGCATCTTGTGGCTGTAAGCATAGATCCGGAAAACGACACAACCGAAGTATTGAAGGAGTTCCAGGAGAAGATGAAACTGCAAGGTAACTGGCATCTTCTGAATGGAAGCGAGAAGGAAGCCCGGACCCTGGCCGCCGCCATTGGGTTTCAGTATCGCAAGACACCGGATGGGCATTTCACCCACTCGACGACCCTGCTATTGCTGAACGAGAAAGGCGAGCCGGTCTATAGAAAGGATCGCTTAAATTCTTCGCTGGACGATCTGGTGGAAGTGGCCCGCCTGTTGGCGGACTAACAGCGGTGGCAAACAGGCCGGGTTGGCCGGCCCGTTCCTCCATCCCTACCGCTCCACGCCGGAGATTACCTGTCTTCAGAAATCGCAGGACGCAACCCTGAATCGAAATGGAGAATTCAAACCGGTGGTTCAGTGAGGGCCTGCCTGATTTTTATGAACGCCCGTAACGGATCGTTTCGGCCGAAATGTATGGCGAAAAAATGCAGATTTCTGTAGCAATGGATTGTTATACAATAGAGGAAGGCACATGCATTGGTTTCGCATTCAACGGTTCGCCGCTCTGCTTCTCATTTGCGGAGCCGGAAACTGCGCTCAAAGCGGTTCGGATGACTTGAGCTCGACGGGTCTTCTGGCCATTGCCTATTCGGGGCGGGAGTTTCGTAGCAGTTTTGAATCCGTAAGCGAATTCGATGGCTCTTACATTGTACCCCAGAACTACCAGAGCGCCGCATCGCATAATCTCAGCACAGAGCGGGTGTTTTCGGGCAGTTATTCGCACAAGGGATGGATTTATTCAACCGCCGCCGATAGCCACCGCGCGTATCCTACCGTACAATTTCACAAACTTCCAGGGGGTTCATTTAGAGGACCGGTCTACATGGAACTAATGGTCTATCTGGAGAACGTGGCGCTTCCTACGGGCAGCGGCCACTGGTTCAGCTTCATCACCGTTGCTCGTCGAAGCATAGATTCGGAATGGGAAGCCGTAACCGTGAATCTGGGTTATGAAGGTATGGTACATGTAATGCATGTTCCCACAAGCGGCCAGAAACAATGGACTTATCAGAGTACGGATCGATTCTTTCCGCAGAATCAATGGGTAAAGTTGGGACTTTGTATTGATATGGATCCACAGAACGGGTATGCCCGGGCCTATCAAGACGGCGTTCTGGTATCGGCCGGTCCGGTGCACGGTCTGGACGGAAGCGTTCCCCAGGTCCATTATGGACTCTATGCGTACAAAGATATGAACCAGGGAGTAGTCTACAATGACGATCTCTATATCAAGGAAGTGCTGCTTTGTCCTTAAACGCTGCCGCGAGCTGTTTCTTCTCTTTTCTACGTTGACAATTGGGTCGACAATGTGCAATTTCTGGTTGTGGAAGAACTCCCTGTGCACAGAGAGCTCGCGGGTCGGCTCAGAACGCTTCGCTGGATTCTGAGGCGAATCGCCCGGTCTGCATCATTTGCTTCTGTATCGCTACTCGTTGGCTTCTGGAGCATTGCCAGTTGCCAGCCATCCGAACCCGAGCCACAATCCGGCGGGCCAGAAACTGAGAACTCAGCCAATCCGAACGAGCGGGCAGATTCCGCCAGAAAGGGAAAAGCTCTGCTTCTGGAAGTGAAAGGCGCTATCAGCCCCGCCACCATGGACTATCTATTGCGCGGATTCAAGGAAGCCCGGGAAAGAGAGTCCAGTTTGATCATTATTCGCATGGATACCCCCGGCGGATTGAGCTCTTCCATGCGGGAAATCATCAAAGAGATTCTGAATTCGCCCATTCCAGTGGTGACCTACGTAAGTCCCCCCGGCGCCCGGGCGGCCAGCGCCGGAACCTACATGCTCTATGCCAGTCATGTGGCGGCCATGGCGCCATCCACAAACCTGGGATCGGCTACGCCGGTTCAAATGGGTGGAATGCCTGGCAGTCCGGAAGAAAAAGAGGATTCGCCGGGAGGTGAATCTGAGCCCCGTTCCGGCCAGGAGTCCGGGCCCGGCGGTGAAGCCGGCGAAGGCAAAGGGGATGAACCGCGGCGGGGTAGCACTGCCATGGAACGAAAGGTCCTGGAAGATGCCGTGGCCTACATTCGCGGTCTCGCCGAAAGGCACGGCAGAAATGCGGACTGGGCAGAAAAGGCCGTGCGCGATGCGGTAAACATTACGGCCTCGGACGCTCTGGAACAAAACGTCATTGATATCGTAGCCGAAGACACTTCTGAACTGCTTGCCGGCATTCATGGACGGACGGTTCAGATGGCTCATGGAAACCGAACGTTGGCGACAAAAGGAATCCGGATAGAGGAGTTTATGCCGGACTGGCGACATGAACTGCTTTCGGTTATCGCAGATCCCAGCGTAGCCTACTTCTTGATGCTCATTGGATTCTACGGATTACTATTTGAGCTATCCAATCCTGGAGCCATATATCCAGGGGTAATCGGCGCCATATCCCTTCTTCTGGCCCTGTTTGCTTTTCAGGTACTGCCAATAAATTATGCCGGTCTGGCGCTCATGGTGCTCGGGTTGGGCTTGATTCTCGCGGAGGCATTTGTGGCAGGTTTTGGAATTCTGGGAATAGGCGGAATAGTCGCTTTTGTGGCGGGCTCGGTGATCTTAATGGATGAAGAAAATCTATCTGTTTCGCTTCCTTTGATTGGAAGCGTGGCTCTTGTGGCGGCCGGCTTTCTTGCCTGGGTTCTGACTCGCCTGGTGGCCCTTCGTCGGAGTAAATCCGTTTCCGGTAAGGAGCATCTAATCGGTCGCATAGTGGAAGCCAGTTCTGACTTTCAGGGTAAGGGCAGGCTCCGCGTAGGCGGCGAAATCTGGTGGGCGCAATGTGAAGAGCCGGTAAAGAAAGGCGAGCGCCTTGAAATTGAAGCAGTGGACGGATTGACATTAACCGTTTCGAAAAAGGAGTGAACTATGACTACATCGATTATTCTACCGGCAGTCCTTGTCATTGCATTGATTGTGATGTCGGTGCGGATTCTACCCGAATACCAGCGAGGCGTGGTATTCTTTCTAGGACGCTTCCAGGCGGTTAAGGGACCGGGTCTCGTACTTGTTGTGCCCGGGATTCAGAAAATGATTCGCGTGGACCTGCGAATCATTACTCTGGATGTCCCCAGTCAGGATGTGATTTCTCAGGACAACGTTACCGTTCGTGTCAATGCCGTCCTCTATTTCAGGGTAGTGGATCCGGAGAAAGCCATCATTCAGGTGGAGGATTACTACAGCGCCACCAGCCAGCTTTCGCAGACTACGCTTCGGTCGGTGCTGGGAAAACATGATCTGGATGAAATGCTTTCCGAACGCGATAAGCTGAATGACGATATCCAGGAGATTATAGATGCGCAGACCGAAGACTGGGGCATCAAGGTGGCCAACGTTGAAATTAAACATGTAGACCTGGACGAAAGTATGATCCGCGCTATTGCCCGACAGGCCGAAGCCGAACGGGAGCGAAGAGCCAAGGTGATTCATGCCGAAGGCGAACTGCAAGCCTCGGAAAAGCTTCTGGGAGCGGCAAATGTGATGAGCGAAAACCCGGCGGCTTTACAGCTCCGGTACTTACAGACAATGAGCGATATGGCTCAGAAAAATGCTTCGACTATCGTATTGCCTTTTCCTGTAGAACTAATGGAAGCATTCAAGGGAATGATGAAGAGCAAAGATTGACGTTCTGAGTTAGAAGGCTCTCCTACCGGGAACGATCCATAATAGCGGCCGGCTTTCTATTTCGACGGCTGGAGCGCTACCGTAGCTGCGAACGATCTACTTCACCGGCGACGGATGGGCCGGAATGGGGAATGAAAGCGGAGTCCGGATGCAATGATGATGAGTAGAAGAAAGACTCTTTTGGCCGTCGCGTTCGGGGCCGTTTTTCTATCGCTTTCGGTAATCTATTTCGCAAGCCGTAAGGAAAATCCTCATTCGGTGGAAGGCTTCGAACCAATGCGAAACGATGCTCTGGCCATGGCCTTCGCGCCCGCGCTGCATTCCGGGGCTTATCAGAAGCCGGAGAAGCTACTGTATCGAATGAGTCAGTCGCCGGACAATCTCATCCACATTGCGTACTTTCTGGTATGGCCGTTTGAGCGTAACGACACGTCCGGCTTCTTTCCCTGGCTTAACCGCTCGGTGTATACCGGGGGCCTTTCGCTACAGGGGCTTCTATTTGGACCTGGAGACGTGGAGGTGATTTCGTTGATAATTGAACCTGCGTCAAACGCAAAGAATGGCTTCCATGCATCTGACGCTCGTTACCTGTTCAGATCTACCGACGTCTCTAGCGCTCCGAACGGATCCAATGGGCCCGAAGGTTACGGCTCACCGAACGGTTCTGCCGGTATAGATTCAGCTACGGTTCGCTTCCACAAGGATTTCCGGCTCAGGGAGTTGACCTACGAAACGGCCGAGAGCTATGATCCCCATGCCTTTGGAGTGAAGCATCGCACGGTCCGCCTTGGCTTCCGGCAGGACGATGCTCCATCGGCCGAAGACCTGGTCTTCGATGTGATCAGCTGGAATCATATGTTTTTCTGGAATCCCGATCGCTCTTCGGGTAATGTCACGGCCATGGTTCCAGAATATTTCTCTTCGGAACAATGGAAATACTATCGCATGTTTAAGCCGGTGGAGAGTCTTCTAGCTCGCAACCGGGCCCATCCTGAATTTGCCAGGGAAGCTGTGGCCCCCGCCCATCCCGGCTCGGATACGGTAAGGGACGCTTCGCATTAAGCCTGAGGTCTATCCGCTACTTTCTCCGTTCTGCGCCCAGCATGGCCGGGATCGATTTGCATTCTTTCCATTCTGTGCCGCGCAATATTTACGGTGGCCGGGTTTTGGAATTGCCCTTCAGAGCCGGTGGCAAAAACCGTCTGTATGCATTCCATAAGATCCCAGGGCTCCCTTTCCATTGCGGAGCAAAGCGCTGGGCCAACCAGGGAAGAAATCCGGGCCCCATCGGCGGAAAATACCGGTATGGAGATCGTGGCGCCTGCAGGTACCATGGCCATGGTAGCCGCCGCACTCCAATCCGGGGCGAACAGTATCTATTTTGGCGTGGAGAATCTGAACCTGCGCAACCAGGCCAACGGCGCCTTTTCGCTGGAAGATATCGACTACGTAGCGCGAAAGTGCCATCGTTTTGGCGCCAAAGCCTATCTTACAATGAACTCGGTCATCTATGACCGGGATATGAAGCTGGCGCAGACAATCCTGACCCGGGCTGGCAGCGTTGGTCTGGATGCTGTGATCGCATCGGATCCGGCAGTCATTGAATTGGCGCGGGAAAAGGGCCTTTCCGTGCATCTTTCTACGCAGGTTTCCGTTTCGAATCTGGCTGCGGTTCGTTTCTGGGCGCGATATGCAGATGTGATCGTTCTGGCAAGAGAACTGGATCTAAGCATGATCGCGCGGATTGCGGAGGGCATTCGCGAGCAGGATATTCGCGGGCCATCCGGGGAGCGTGTAAGAATCGAGGTCTTTGGCCATGGAGCGCTGTGCATCGCGGTTTCCGGCCGATGCGGCATGAGTTTGTATTCAGATCTTGCCTCGGCCAATCGAGGCGCCTGCCGACAAAACTGCCGGCGGAAATACAGAGTCATAGACGAACGCGGTGTGGAACTGGAAATCGACAACGAATACATAATGTCGCCCAACGATATTTGCACCCTGCCATTCCTGAATCGAGTGGTGGACAGCGGGGCGAGTATGCTTAAGATCGAAGGCCGCAACCGCGGCGCCGACTACGTCTCCAATACCGTGCAGGTGTATCGCGAAGCTTTGCAGAAGGCCGGCCAGGAGGATCTTGCCGAATTCAAAGACAGCATTCCTGATTGGATGCAACGTCTGGAACAGGTGTATCACCGCGGCTTCAGTAGCGGTTATTATCTGGGCGAAAAGCAGGGCTGGGCGGGTTCCGACGGAAACCAGTCTCCTGTGCGCAAGGTCTTCCTGGGCGAGGTAAGCAACTACTTCTCCAGGCTGTCCGTCGCTGAAGTAACTTTGCGGTCCGGAAAGCTTTCCCGGGGCCAGGAAGTGGCTTTCTTTGGCAAGACCACCGGCGCACACATCCAGCAAATCTCCGAGATTCGCCAGGACAACCAACCGATAGAATCGGTTTCGGGTCCGGCCATCATAACGGTACCGGTAAGCAACAGGGTGCGTCGCGGAGATCAGTTCTATCTGATGGACCGCCTGGAAGTCGATGGAAAGGCAGGGGAAGGAACAAAAGGGAAGAGGAAATGATTTCCGAAAAACGGCGAAGAACGGAAGGGCCCAAAAATTGAACACGGAAGAGCCCAGAGCAGCTACGGGTCAGGGCAAAGAAGCCACAGGTCCGGGCGGATTGTATCGGATTCAGTACAACCGAAAACGTTGTATTGGCTGTGGCGCCTGTGCCGAACTGGCTCCAGAACGCTGGATCATGAACGAGAAAGACGGCAAAGCCATTCTGCTCCATGGTCGAGGTCAGGGGCATATATTTCGATCCACGGTTGCGGATCTGAACAGGCCTCCAGAAGACCGCATCTGCCCGGCAAGCGCCATTCAAGTTCAGGACTAGGTTGTAGCGATGCCTTGCAGCTGGATCAAAGGGCACAATGGCATCCAGTAGTCAGGGCGAACCGCTTGATCAGCGCGATTACGAGGCGGTCCAGGTCAGGATGGTCATCAGCGTGATCACCGGGCTGGCAGTTCAAGTTCCGAAATCATACCCGGGTTAAGGCAAGCGGTGGGGACGTCCGCGCTGGTTAGCCAGGAGTTTCAGGCCTGGTCTTCGGTTTTCAGGTAAGGCTGAAACAAGAAGCGATTTTCAATACTCATATGCAGATACATTCGCCGGGCAAAATCGTCCAGCGAATTGATCAAGGCGATGCCCGAGTCGCTGCGTTCCTTTTCGATGCTTTCTTGTAGTTCGTTTTGAAAGGCAGCCAGAAGGCGGAGATGCTTTTCGTGCATCTGGTGGTCGGACTCCATATGCCTGCAAGCATACTGCAGGGCCTGCTGGAGCGAGCCCGGATCCTTGTGCTCCATGGAAACCAGCACCGGAAAAACGATGTTTTCTTCGGTTTTGAAGTGACCTCTGAGTTCGGCATTCAGTGTCTCAACAAACTGGGTGAGCGGACCGTGACTGGCCTTTCTTGCGGAATCTTGCATTCGCGGTAGTTCCATCTTCAGGAAAGTCTCATGATCTTTGACCAGGTACTGCACCAACCGTTCCACAGGCCAGACACTCATCTCTTCCAGTTCTCTTTCTAGATCATGAATCGGCATAATGAATTCCTGGGTCCGACCGCGCGGGCATGGTCAGCCTGTTCTCCGAAATTGGACGGATCGGGAGGCCCCCTTGCTCAGATAGAACGCAAAAAAATCTACTTTTCAGTAAACCTTAATTCGCTCCACCTCGACCTTACTTAGTATTTCATACATATCGATTCTGCGATCCCGTAGCGGGCGAACGCTTCCATATTCTCGCTGCCTTTGCAGATCGCTCAGGTCCACTTCGGAGATGACCACGGTTTCCGTGTTTGGTTCTGCCTCGGAAAGCACCGCTTCGTTCGGAAAGGGGTGATCGCTGGGTGTTAGAATGGCCGATTGTCCATAGTTTATCAAAAAGCTCTTCACCTGGGGAAGGTTTCCCACATTTCCGGCCAGCACCGTGTATAACCAGTTTTCGATGGATCGTGCCTGGGCGCTGAACCTTACCCGTAGATAGGCCTTTCTATGCTCCGTTGAGAAAGGAACAAACAAAGTCTCCATTCCGGCAAACGTTTGCAACCGTGCCAATTCCGGGAACTCAACGTCGTAGCAGATCTGAATCCCAATTCTTGCCATCCCGGTATCAAAAACCTTTAATCCTTCTCCCGGGATCATATTGTAGTATTTTCGTTCGGCAGGCGTGATATGTAGTTTATCCTGCGTAAAGACCCCTCCGTCCGGGGTGAACAGATGGGCCACGTTTCTGATTCCGTCCGGCGCTACAATGGGATGGGAGCCGCCTATTATGAAGATTCCGGTTTTTCGGGCCTTTTCTTTGAATATCTCCAGGTATGAGTCGGTGAAATCTGCCAATCTTCGCATAGCCTCCCGGTCGTCGGTTTCCGGGGCCAGAATCAGAAATAGCTGTGCTGTGAATAGTTCCGGAAACACCAGGAAGTGACAGTGATATTCGTTGGCCGTATCTACATAGAAATCCACCTGTCGCACGAATTCATCCAGGGAATGGATGGGGCGCATGAAATACTGGGCGGCGCATATTCGAATCTTGCGCACGGGATGCGTCACTGGAGCCGATGAAATTCGATGTCTTTCCGGTTTGTAGCTGGGATTGATGTACTCGATGAGAGTGGCATAGTTCAGGCTTTCCAGGTCCTTACTATAATCCATGTAGATTTCTTTTACATGGTAGCCCACTTTCAGTTGAGGGGTAAGGGTCGGATCCATCAGCTCTCCGGCAACCACGCGTTCCACGTACTGTTCGGGCGTTAGTTTACCCGCATGGGTTCGGTAACCTGGAAGCCGACCGCCGGCGATCATGCGGCGCAGGTTGAAGCGGCGTAGTAACCGCTTTCTTTCGGCGTAGAGCTTTCGGGCCACGCCCATACCGCGGTAATCCGGGTGCACGGCCATGTCGGCGCCATAAAGAGTGTCCCCTGCGGGATTGTGCGTTGTGAAGGTGCCGTTCCCGGTGATTTCTACGAAGGTGTAATAGGTGTCTTTCTCAAGATTGACGATCAGAGTAGCGGTGTATCCAATAATCTTCCCGTCCAGTTCGGCCAGGATCTGACCTTCCGGAAAAGCGGCCAATTCCAGCTCGAATACCCGGGCTCCGTACATCCCTTCCTCGTAGGCGCTGCTATAAACGGTCTTCTGCAGTTCTACCAGAGCCGGAATGTCTTCCGGCCTCCAGTTTCTTGTTCTTACGCCATGATTCTTTCGGGGACTGTGTCGCTTTTTCTTCTCTTCCGCCATTGCGGACGGAATCTACTTCAGCAACTCATCCGGATAGCGAAAAACAATGTGAACACGATAGTTGCTACCGTCGGGCTTTTCGAGGTTGGAAACGCCAGTAAAGCGAAGCAACCGTCCGGTCTTCTTGTCGTATATAATGTAGATTGGATCGGCCAGCTGGCGGATTACAATGTTTGTAGGTTCCATGACAAACATCACGGCATCCCTTTCCAGAAACTTCAGGTCCCTGACTTTGTAAATCCGGCAGGGAAAATAGTCCAGCCGATGGGACACGGTGAAATTCCCCGTAAGGGTCTTTCCGGCCATCAGACTCTGCATGTTCTGTCGTACGAAATAGTCGAATCCGCCATCCACAACGATTGGAGAAGGTACATTCAGCGCTTTGGATTTCTTGCTTTCGGAGGCCGAAGGCTTATAGTAGACGCTCACTGAATTTCCGTTTACCCGGGCCCCTTCTTCCAGCCCGCTTCGCTTATCGGACAGATCGTAGTTGGGAGCCACTTTGCTGCCCGTGAATACAATCTTTTTCACGGCCATCACCTGGCCCTGGGGGTCGGTGTAGGTTACGATGCTATAGGCATGCTTGCCGTTTTGCCAGTGCTCAGCATGGTTTTCGGTGTACATGTACTTGCCCGATTGAATATCATAGGCATTGGATCGGTATCGTACTACCTGCGCCTGCAATGCCGAACCAGCGAAGAATAGAATCGCTGTGGCCAAAATCCAGGGGGTGCTTCTGTTCTTGTGTCCAATCATGTGTCTAAACCTAATACAAAATTTCCGAGATATCCACTCTTTTCCGGTTTCTCCCCATTGGACCGGCTCTGGTGTATGGGGGTTCCCGGTTTTTTCGGGGCGGCCGGAAAGCTGATTGCCCGCGGGGAATCCTCTGCCATTGTCATTTCAGGGACGGATGCGCCAATAATTCAGATTATGTCGCATTTTATGGACCTCGCTGTCAGAAACGGATGCCAGAGTAGATCTGACGGTAAGAATACTGAGGCTTGTATGACTGAGGCTCGAATGCCGAGGGCTTGAATACGGACGCTTGAAGGACCGAGGCTACCACATGAAAAATACAAATCCCGGGTTATGGTTTCTGAATGCCCTGTTGATCCTGGCCTGCCTGGCTGTCGGCTGCCATGCCCCATGGCAGCGAACATCGGAGTCGGATGATTCCAGGGCTCCAGAGACTTCGCAGTCAGAGAAAAAAAAGAGTGAGAGCGACAGTTCCGCTTCTCGCAACGGTGTTTCCGAGGAGTCCACCTCGGGGGCCGAGGGACAGGATTTAAGACCTGCGCCGGAGAATCCGGAACTTCATCCCCCGCTGGATCCTCCGCTGGTCCTCACCGGTACCACTGGCGAATACCGTAGAAGTCATTTTCACTATGGAATCGATCTTTCCAGCGATATAGGCGATCCTGTGTATGCCGTGCGTTCGGGTTACGTGTCCAGGATCATCTATGATGGCTATGGTCTGGGCTATGGTATCTGGATCACCCATGCCGATGGTCGCCGCTCCAAATATGGACATCTTTCGGCTTATGCGCCGGAGCTTCTCAAGTCCTTCTTTAAGCAGAAGCCGGAATTGGAGAAGTGGCTCTCTACGAGACAGAGATTCGATCTTCGTTTCGAGAAAAACGAAATCGCAGTGGAGAGGGGGCAGACCATTGCGCTCACCGGGGATACCGGTTCCGGTCCGTCGCATTTACACTTTGAATACCTGGATGGGGAGCGGGTACTGAATCCTTTGAATTACGGACTTCGCCTGGCGGATGACCGAGCGCCTCTGGTGGAATCCCTGGTGCTGATTCCCTGCGAAGCCGATGCACGAATCAATGACAGGGAAGCCACCATTTCCCTGGCGGTGGATGAAAGCAGCGAATGCGGCGCCCAGGATCAACCCTGCAATCTGCGGCAGTACACCGCGGCCGATGTTACCGTGAATGGAAAAACCTGCCTCCAGGTGCGATACTTCGATCCTTCCGGAAAATATGCGCGTCTGGGAATTGCCGACCTTCGCATGACACAGGACGGAAAGACAGTTTATTCTTCCACCTTCGATAGTCTTATTCATACGGGTTCCTTCCATCATCTTATCCTTTACAGCGAATCCTCCCGCATTGGGGGCGGCACCCGATACATTCACAATGCATTCGATCTACTGCCCGGACAGTTTAGCTTTCTTTCTTCGGTGGATCATGGCCGCTTACAGAGTCCGAAACCGGGGGAGTCGTCGCAGGTCATAGTGCAGCTTCAAGATGCGGGCGGAAATCGATCCGTCGTTTCTCTGTCGCTTAAAAATGATTCGGTGAGCCCGCTCTCCCTTCGCGCAGTAGCCAGCACCGACCGGGGATGGTCTCCCTATACCATGGAAGAACGGCTACGGGATTCCATGGATTCCGGTTCCGGCGTTGGTCGTCCCGGCAAGGATCTGAATCTACGAAGTCCCGACGGCAGGCTACGTCTGGAAGTAGGACCGCGAAGTCTTACCGGAGCCGTCCGTTTTCAGGTGCTCGAAGAAGCGGCTAAGCTTTCTACAGGGAAATTGGAGAAGCTTTCCCCTGTTTATAATATACGAAGTCGTAATCTGGACGAGCTTACGGGAATGATCTTTCGGGAACGAATCTTTGTTCTCGATCCGCTCAAGATCCATATTGAGGATCTGCAAGACAACGATGGACTGTACCGAATCACCGACTCCGGCGCCCTCTATCCTGTGGCCTACAGCCGCAATGGTAAGCTAACTGGCTATGTTCGCAGTCTGGAAAAATACATCATTCTCAAGGACCGTTCGAATCCGGTGATTCGGGCCATTCCGGATCTTCGAACCCGCGTGGACAAACCGGTGCTTCTTTCGCTCCGATACTTCGCCGACTACGGAACCGGGGTGAATGTGGGAAGCCTGGAGCTGGAAGTGAACGGCAAACCGGCCCTGGCCGAATGGAATCCGGATCGATACGGTTTCGAGATCTTTTATCCGCCGGAAATACTCGCTTCGGGTAAGCACACAGCCACTGTACGAATTCAGGACTATGCGGGTAACTGGTCCGGTAAGCGAAGCTTCAGCTATCAGGTACAATAAAAGCAATCCGGGGCTGCCACCCCTGTGGGCCTACCCTGGCCGCAGCAGGCGCAAACCAGGAATCATTTCGGCTGCTAATGGCTTCTTCGCTGCTTCGATTCCCGGTGCAGGTTTCCAAGCGGCCTCTAGCAGTCTCCGGAATCTATATCGCAGGCATTCCCCGGCGCTTCGCCCTGTGCATCCGAGTCCGGCCGGTCCCGGCTACCTGCCGGTTTAAGGACCAGATTATCCATTACATCCTGAATGCGGTCAAAAGGCGTGTAGCCGTAAGAAATCACCATGGCCCGCTGATTCTTTAAATGCACCAGAGCCGGAAATCCGGTTACGCCTACGGCCCGGCCCAACTGGAAATCCAGGTTTGTCTGGTATCGGGCCTCATCGCTTTCGAAGAATTCTCGAAACTGGTTTCCGTCCAGGTCGTAGTTTTCGGCCAATTCTACGAAGGTATCCGTTGCGCAGGGATCCTTGCCGTCACGGTAGAATGCGGACTGCACGTCGGAGAAAAAAGCAAACTCACGCTGGGGCAGGAAATTACGAAAAGATACCACTGCGCGACAGGAAGGCTCTGTATCGTAGATGAAGCCTTCTTTTTCCAGAAAGTCATAGTTGAAAGGTTGTCCGGTGGCTTCCTCCACCTGCTTCCAATGGTGTCGCAGAAATTTGCCCAGCCGACTGTCCAGTGGCTCTGCCAGTTCGCCGGGGCGCAATCCGCCCATCACAGCGCGCAGGGGTATCCGATCGGAATACACCTCTTCTACTTTGCCCAGCACAGGATTAAATCCGTAGCACCAGGAACACATGGGGTCGCCCACATAAAGGATCGCTTCTTCTGGCAGATTCATAGTAAAAATAAGGGCGAAAAGTCGGCATTTGTCCAGAATAATCCCGGGTCCACCGAGAATGGAATGTGGAGCTACTGCTTTCCGATCAGATATACTCAGCCTTTCAGAAGCAACTGGAAAGCGCCCGTCGATTCGTCTGGGTGGCCACGGCCGATCTAAAGTCCACATACATTCGGTCGGAGGGTAGCTTCCGTTCCATCCTGGAGGTATTCGCTTCGTTGGTTCGATCCGGGGTGGAGATAAGGCTGATACATGCAAAGGAACCAGGCACGTATTTTCGCAGGGAGTTCGATCGTTTTCCGGCGCTTCTGGAGTCGGACCGATTCGAACGGTTTCTTTGTCCCAGGAATCATTCCAAGTGCGTCATCGTAGACGGAAAGTCTGCCCTGGTGGGATCGGCCAACCTGACCGGAGCGGGGATGGGCGCAAAAGGAGCGGACAAGCGAAACTTCGAAATGGCCTTTCTTACAGACGATCCGGTGCATATTCGAAGCATCATGGAGCATCTGGATTCGCTCACCATGGGCCAATATTGCACGAAGTGCAAACTGCGTTCCGTCTGTCCGGATCCCATTGCCTGAAGATCGGCTCGTCCCCTCGGCAGAGTAGTCACATAAGGTCAGGGCCCCGCCTACGCACCAAAATTATCTGAGTTCCATCAGGAAGGCCGGTATCTGCAAACCCGCCGCTACAGCCGGGGCCGGCTCGCAAAGGGCTGGATCATGAGATCAAGATTGTGAGATCAAGCTAGCGCATTTTTCTTAAGCGAAATAGCAGTTCGCTTCCCTGGCGCGCCGGGTGGGATATCTGGCAACTTTCCCAGACCAGAAATTCGAAGTACGGCGCCAGAAGCTCCCTGTACTCCGCTGCGCTGCCGCCAAAAGGCGGTCGGTGGTCATACATGGGCGCATCAAAAAACACTCCGGCCATTTCGCCTTCCGGCTGCAGTAGATCGTGCATCTTCTTTGCATAGCTTTCGCGAAGCGATGGGTCCAGAGCACAGAAAAATGTCTGTTCCAGAATAAGCCCGAAGGCGCCCTGCAGCTTGAAGAAGTCCCCGTGCACCAGATGCAGATTCTCCATATGGTGCGGATGAAGATCGTTTACGCGGGCTTTGAGTCGCTCCAGCGCCGGAACGGCGATGTCCACCACAGTCACGCTGTGGTAACCCGCTTCCAGCAAATAGTTGGCCTCGTAGGCATTACCACATCCAGGCAGCAGCAGCGGTCGACTGTGAAGATTCTCACGTTTCCAGATGTCGATGAAGTGCTTGAGAGGTGGACTTACTCCGCCCAGATCCCATCCCGTTTGACCGGATTCGTATCTGGAGCTCCAGAACTGTTCCAGTTCCTGACTTTCCGCTGGTAGAATATGAGACACAATGCGAAATAAAGCAAAGCAGCCGACAAATATGCCACAATTTTTTGCCGCGGTCTGCGGGTCTCATAATGCCGGGTCATTATCGACATCCACGGGGGTTGCTTGTTCGGCACGAATCCGATAAATGCTAAGACCCGGATTCCTCCCTGTGGGTAAGACGCGTAATATGCCAGATCTCCGGCTTATGCGAGTAGTTTACATCGCAGTCGGAACGACTGTTACATAAGCGAAAAGCGCCACAGATAAATCTGCGAAAGCCCTCTCATTTGTCTCCTACCTGCGCCAGGTGTCCAAAAGCGTCTCAATCGATCCAATGAGACCGCAAAACGCTCTTCCGGGAGCTGTCTTCACTGTAAAAGCCTTGCGCATTCCTGCATATCCTTCAGTCTAAAGTGCAGTCCACTGGACTATGCGTCCAGGCGCGACATGCCGCGTTGCCGACAGGGAGTCGGATCGGGAGGACATATGAAACAATACAGATTAGGCGCCTTTGTGGCTATAGGGAGCATGGCTCTCATTTCAGCGCTGTCTTTGCAGTGCAATCTACTTGGCTCAGAAGAAAGCGACGACACGGCGCTGGCTCTGGGAGTCCTGGCTATTGCGGCCAATTCGGCCGGCTGCAACTCCTGCGTCACAAACAATGACGCATCCCTTCCTTCGTGGATTAAGGATAATTTTACCTGCATGACAGTCACCGTAAGCGGAAGTAACTATGTGTTCCAGACAAGTAACCTTCCTCCTTACCAGAACGGTTATTACAGCCAAACTTCCGGTTGCTACATTAACGATTTTCCTTCCGGAAACTCACCGAACCCGAATACCATTTCTTCGCAGAGCATTCGGCTTACCATTCCTGCCTCCCCTGATACCAGCGGCAGCACCACCGATTTTGGTCCCATGGGCGTTACGGTAAATGGCCTGGCCATCTATAACAATCAGGCTGCCCCCGGAGATACCCTGGCAGATGAGTTAGACACAATGGACTCTGGAAACGGTCATCCCACCAATATAGGCCAGTATCACTACCATACAGAACCGTACAAGATCACCAACGATGGTTCGGAGCTGGTGGGTATTGCCCTGGATGGATACGCTATATTCGGACGTAAAGATCCTGGCGGGGTAAACCCGGGCACAAATGCAGCCATCGATGCCAATGGCGGTCATACCCACAATCATGCCGTTGTAGGCAATACATACCACTATCATCTGGCGTTGGATGGCGGTTCAGGCGGATATCTGGTGCTGAAGCAAGACTTCCACGGAACCAAAGGTACTGTCAGTCAATAGCTCGAATTCATGAGGCTTCTCCCTGCGAATTGCGCTCTTGCTGTGGCCGTGGTCGTGCTGGTCGCCGCCCCGCATTGTAAGAAAGAGCGGCACGGAGTCCTGAATTCCCATCCCGGTTTTGAAATAAGCAAGGGGATACTTTACCTGAATGGAGAACCGTTTAACGGAATTATGCGTACGGATTTTCCGCAGGGATGGAAAGAAACGCCAATGATAAATGGGAGCATTCACGGCGTGGAGCATGAATGGTACAATGACGGACGCATGGCCACGGAGCGACCCTACGAGCACGGGAAGCGAGTAGGGGTTCATCGCGGATGGTACCCTTCCGGCCAAATCCGATTTTACTATGAGTACGAGAACGATCGTCAGCACGGGGAGGCCTTCTCCTGGCATAGCAACGGAAAGCTGTTTACGTATTCCCGATTTGTTGATGGACGCCCGTTGGGACAAAAAACCTGGCGCGAAAACGGACAGATCTATGCCAACTATGTCCAGGTGAACAGGCACAGGCAAATGGGTTTGATGGGGAGCGATCTATGCAACGGAGTAAAACAATCTATTCCGGACCTGCTGCAGCAGGCGAACGGAAAGTGATTCAACGCGGGAGATTCTCATATGAAGCCCGGTGGGCCAGGGGACTGGCGCCGGTTGGTGCTCTCCTTGTTCTTTTAACGGCTTTGTTGAGTCACTGCGACCGGGCCAATGACTCTTTCGATCCGAAGAAGCGCTACGGAGAGGAGGTCCGGAGTTTTGCTTCTGCAGATTCGGAGACGCTGCCTTATATGGTGGGGAAGGACTTCCAGCCGGTATGGAAGGAAAGCCCCGAGCAGGGACCTCTTGACCGAGCGCGCAAGATCCCGGCGTTCCGTTTTCTGGACCAGAATGCCCGTGCTTTTGGAACCCGCGAATTGTCCGGTAAGGTTTATCTGGCCAACTTCTTTTTCACGGAATGCAATGGAATCTGCCCGATGATCATGCCCCGATTGCGTCAGGTGCAGCAAGAGCTGGCGGATTTGTCTGGTTTTGCGCAGATATCTTATTCGGTTACGCCGAACGTGGATACTCCGGAAGTTATGCAAAAGTATGCACGGGGCCTGCGAATTGATCAGAAAACCTGGCATCTGCTCACCGGAAATCGCCAGGAGATCTATTCACTTGCCCGGGAATCCTTCGGAGCGGATACGGTTGTACGCAGTCGTCAGGGAGCGGATGACTTTCTCCATTCCGAGCAGGCCTTCCTGGTGGATACGGAGGGTTTCTTGCGCGGAATCTATAACGTTGGCGGCGCCGGCGACCTGGAACGACTGGTGGAGGATATCCGGAAACTCACACAGGAATAAACGAACCATGGGACGGTGCACCGAACTATGAGCGCGAGGCATGACACCGAACAAAGGGGCTGAATCCAGACAAATCCGGCAGTCGCAGCAGTCGCAGCAGATGCAGGGATGCAGGGATCTCAGCCTGGCATAGCCAGACCGGAGAATCTATCTGGCTATTCTCTCTATTTACTCGATGCCAGGGCATTCGTCCGATGACCATGCGAATACGAATCCCCTCGAAGAAGCTTTTCTTATGGACCCAAACGGCTATTGGCGGGG
>CETN01017763.1_pt1 | contig 17360 bp, 45 predicted proteins | sample 531301 | NCBI WGS metagenome assembly CETN01 (sample SAMEA2622656, study PRJEB7988) | marine metagenome | isolation source: saline water (ENVO:00002010), including
AATAAACTACCAATTGATGCAGCATATGATATACTAGCTGATTCAACGCCTACAACAGAACTGTTTTTAGAAATATATGATGACAATACTTTAATTAAATCTTTATAGACGCTTATATTGCTTGATAAGCTCCTCATGTCAATATAATATTCAGATGAATTTCCATTTGATAAAATATATTTTTTTTCTGTTTTAATGCATCCTGAATTTTTAATTTTATAAAAAAGACTAGAGTCTTCATACGATGTATAAGACAATACTTTATTACGATAATCTTTACTATTGATAATAGATCTAGATGCAGAATATATTACTTTGCTATCTTTATAGTTTATTTTGCCTTTTTGATAGCCTAATCCTGGAGAAAGTATATATGAATTCTTATTTATCATTCTTACAGAATTAATATTAGACTCGTTATTACAAGCAACAACTAAACCTACATTTTTATATTCATTTGCAGATTTAGCAACATTAGACCAGCTATGATTTTGAAATACGCTTGCTTGAGGATTTGAAGTTTTACAAAGTAAAAAGTTTATTTTATCTTTTCTTCTTATAAAAGGCTCTAGTGCATCTAAACCTAAGTATGGATTCAAAGTAGTACATGATGCATTTAAATAATCATAGACGTATTCTGCATAACGTTCAGATGTATTTCCAATGTCACCTAGTTTACCATCATAAATCCATAAAAGATTTCGCTGATTCAAATATTCAGCTATTAAATATAAACTATTTAAATTCTTACCTAGATAAAATGCAGGATTTACTTTATAATAGTCTACTAAATCATATGTCTCATCAATTATTTTTTTTGCTATTCCAAATTTATCTCCAGAATCTGCAATGTCTAAACCAACACAAAACTTAAAACTCTTCATGTATTTCCTTTATTAGTTTTTTAGACTTTATAGGGTTTAGTAGAACAGTAGACAAGCTTAAATAATCAGCACCTGCTTCTTTATAAAGCCTAGCTATATTTAAATCATAAATTCCGCCGCCACCAATAACTCTAATATCAGACTTTAAGTCTCTTTTTAAAGACTTTATTAAGCTAATATTATTATATACTAGACTTATACCTGATAAACCACCACTGCTAGTTTTCATTGTATTACTTATATGAAATCTATTAATCCCGCTTTCATATAACTTAATTGCATCTCTATACTCATATCCGTTAGATATTTTAACAAATACATTTTTAAAAGTTTTTAATGCTTGATCTAATATTTCTTGATTTAAAAAAGTTTTATTTACGTTAGGACAAGATATATTTATTTCTATTCCATTAATATCTATGCTAGATAAGACTTCGTAAATTTTATACCAGTCTTCTTTGCTAAAGAGATGTATTGAAACTATATCACTTTCTTTGCATTTTATATTTTTAATACCTGGATTTCTTAAGCCAACTTTGTTATACCAACCGTTTTTTGTAGGTTTTAAAGTTGTAAAAACACGATGTAAACCTTTTCTTTTATTTGCTGTATAAGTTCCAACTATATTTGTGCAATTTTCATTTCTATAAATGTTACTAAACGGTGGGGATAATATTATTTTCTTCATATACTTATATATTGATTAAGGCGAAAAAATGACATACAACTCTACATTTAAAAGTAATGTATTTTCAAATCTTAAAAGTAACGTAAGTCTGCAGGTCCAAACCCACGCTGATGTCTTGACAGTATCAGGATCAGATGTTAATTATACACCTGATAAAGATTCAGACTATGTAGTTTATGAATTTACATTTCTACAAGAATACAATAATAATGTAACTATAAACGTTAATTATTATTTGCAAAGTGGAAGTATAGGAGGTTCTTTTTCTGAAGTAGAAGGCTGCATTTCTAACTTAGGGATACAAAGTGGTGCTTCTAAAGAACTTAAATCATTGACTTTTATTGTACCTGCCTGGACTGGCCCAAAAAGCTTAAGGTTAACAACTGACGCATATGCAGCTAATAGAGATGTAAATTTACATCAAACAGAAGTATGGGACGGGTCTAGCGCGCAAAAATTATTTTTTCCAAGCTTAGTTGTTTACAGCGTGAGGAATGTTAACTAAATGACTTATGTTATAAAAAATCAACCAAAAAATTTAAATGTTTACTCTACTAACGCTACAATACAAACAGTTGGAACAACGTATATAGACCTAGAAGGATCAGAAGTCTTGTATGAACCACATCCAACTGCTGAGAAAGTTATATATGAATATACATTTGGCTACCAGTGGTTTCCGGACGCAAACTCTATTGGACAAGTAATAATTCAAAAAACTAATAACGGTAATTATGTTTCACTAGACGACGAATATAGAAAAATACCAATTGGCACTAGTTCAACAGCATACGGAGCTAGTACTGCTAGCTTATTTTACGTTTTAGACGCTTGGAAAGGTAAAGAAAAAATAAAGCTTATAATAAGATCGTATAGTAGTTCATATGAATTTAAAGTGCACTCAGTAAGAACTTATGGTCAAACAGTCCAAGATAAAAAAGTTTTTCCTACTTTAAGAATATATTCAATTTAAGGCTAAGAATATGACTTTTATAAATCAAGAATTTAGCAATTTATCAGCTACAGTTACAAACTCAGCTTATCAAACAACGACGGCAACATATCAATATTTGTCTGGGTCTAGAATATTATATACTCCTGAAATTAATTCTACGTATGTTTACTACCAGTTTTTATTTCAACGAACATATGGAACAACAGACGATAACTTAATACATTTAAAACTAGTTTCAGGTTCAAATATATCACAAGTAAATTCAAGCCCAGCAGACATTGAGGGTTCATATGTTAATACAGGTGACAACCTTAAATACACTAGAAAAACATGTTTTTATAGAAAACTTATTCCTACATGGGAAGGTGAAAAAGTATTGCAATTAAACTTCAGACATTATTCAAGCGACCATGTTACAGACGTAAATAGAATCGATCTATGGAGTGGAACAACAGGTCTAACTATTAATTCAAATAGCTTTTTATTAGTTAGCTCAATTTTTTAAACTTTCTACATATTCATTTAATTTTCCTTGCTTTTCCAGAAAAGTCATCTTATAAAGCTCATATCCAAGTCTAGTCATTTCTTCTTCGATAGGCGGATATATTTCATCTGTAATTCCATCATCTGGTTTCACCCAGTCAATATCAGACTGGCCTACTTTAGAAAGTTTAAATAACTTTAATCCTTTTGGTGTCCCACCAAGTAAGTCTGCGTATAAAACAGCTGCTGGCAATAACTTAACTTCTATCTTGCTATTTTTTTCATCAATAACTTCGCATGTACATATAAGATGACTTCGACCAGAACACGATTTAAATTTAAGCCAAATAAACTCATGACGTTTAAAGTGCTTAATTATTTTTCTTGCATCGAAGTTAGTAATTTTTTTATCGTTAATAGCATCCTTGATAGAAAGTTTAACTTTTTCTAAAATTTCTATTTCTTCTAAGTCAAACTTTATCCATTTATGGCTAATGCCGTCAAATTTATCGTTAAGCTTTTTTCTTATTGTTTTACTATCCAATTTTATTCTCCATCAAACTTTAAATAAATACTTAATAAGAATATCATATAAAATTAAAAATTACATCTATAATTAAAATGGAGGTATTTATGAAAAATCTTATTAGACTATTTTTAACAACATCTTCCTTATTGTTTGTCTCAAATTCTTACGGTCAAGATCAACCTGGGTTTGAGTGTGATAATAACTTTGGTGAATGTGGTTCTCCTGAACAAAGCGGAGGTGGAGGTAATGGTGGTAGATCTGTATTGGTTCAAGCTACAGATTTAGGAGACACGTACCAGAATGCTGACGACTATGATAATGATGGCATTGAAGACAATGTAGACAATTGTATGAGAATTGAAAATGCGTTTCAACTAGACTCTGATGGTGATGGTGTAGGAGATATGTGTGATAACTGCATGAATTCTTTCAATCCTCAACAAACTAACTCAAACGAATCATATGCCGGTGACGCTTGTGATCCTCCCGAAGTACATGATGCAATAGTATTCGAAGATCCCTGTTCAATCTATCCTGAATTTTATGAATGTGAGAATGTACCAGAAGTATATCTAGGTAATCCTGTAAAAAAAGAAATTGCCTTCAACGACGATGACAATTTCTTATATGAAGAAGGTTGTTCACAGGATTCTAGAAGAAGAAAGAAAAAATCATTAATAGCTTTCTTTTGTTTCTTAACGCTTTTATTTTTTAGACAGCCACTAAGTTAAAACTGTAACTAGACTTTTCATTTTGTTTAGCGTAAATTTTGTTTTTAATTTTATCAATCTTATTTCCAGTTCTAGTAATTTCTCTACCTAAAACATCTACAGCTTTCTTATAAGCAACAGTAGAAGGATTAAGTTTTGCGATTCTATCGTTAATATCATTAATTCTGCGGCTTTGATAATCTAGAGCATCATTGACCTTATCGTGGAGACGATCAATATAACTAATACGATTATCAATAACTTCGCCTAAAATAGGGATGCATTTCTTCATTGCACGATGCTTAATCATCTTAACCTTGCCACGACTACCAGGAGAAACAGAAGAGAAGTCATAGCGATCAAGTTGATGAAAATAAAGAAGAGCAAACTTATCGAAAGAACGATTTGTTAAAAGATAAAGATAGTCAAGAGAAACTTTATTTTCAATAGTTTCAGCATCTGTCTGCATAGAAAAGCCACCGCCAGTTTTTTCACTGGTAAGCTTACATTCAATTTCATGAAAAGGTTTTCCGTCTTTTAGAAGAATAATATCAGCTTGACCAACATGGCCATCAGATGTTGCTTCGATGCCATTGGCAACAAGCTCGCTTGCAAAGAACTTTTCTTGTGCTTCTGAAAGCATTGCGTTTCTACGACAAACATTGTCACTAAAATCAATATTATACTTAGACATTGTAGCAGACAAATCATTATTATAATTAATCATCTTTTTAATAGACTTGATAGCAATGTCATAATTAATAACAGGTGAAAAACTCATAATAATTCCTTTTTTATTTATTATATTATTATATAATCATTTATACATTTAGGTGAATCATGACGTATAATTCAAGTCAAATACTTAATCATCAAAGCTTATCGACAAATTGTAATACGCAAACAATAACTGCAACAGAACAATTAATATCAGGATCAGAAATAATATATACGCCACATTCTGACTCAGACTATGTAGTGTATGAATTTAATTTTTGTCAAAGTTACAACGGAGTTCATGCTAGGCAGTCTGGTACTTATTACTTGCAAACAGGATCAATAGGCGGTAATTACGAAGAAGTCGAAGGATATATATGTCATTTTGGATGTTGGGATCAATATGGTAGAGACTTAAAAAATATATGTTTTATTATACCAAGCTGGTCAGGCTCAAAAAAGCTTAGATTGACAGGCGATAATTATGACAATACTAGAACGTATAAAATTCATGAAACTTGGGGTTGGGGCTCAGATGATTCAGATCATAAAAATTACAATGCAAGTCTTGAAATATATTCAATAAGGAATGCAGATTAATGTCTTATATATTAAAAAACGAAATTAGCAATATAAAAGTAATATCAACAGATCAAGATAAACAGACTGTTAATGGAACACCTACTTACCTAAATGGATCAGAAATTTTTTATACTCCTCATCCTAACGCAAATAATGTTATATATGAGTTTAACTTTGGATATTCATGGAATCCAGACGCGCCTAATCTTTGTGAAATAGAAATACAACAAGAATCTGGTGGAACTTATTCAAATTTGGCTAATTCATATAGAAAATTAGCTTTTAATACATGGAACGGCTACGAGTCTTCAAGCGTTCATCTTTTTTATGTGTTAGATCCTTGGCAAGGAAGGAAAGGTACACGATTAACTATAGCATCTTTTGACGAAAGATATGATTTCTATATACACAGGACAAAATGGTATCATAATTCTTCTTCACTTGAAAAGAAAATATTTCCTAGCATAAAAATGTATTCAGTAATAGGAGACAATTAATGTCAAGTATTTTTCAAAAAGTAACAAATGTAAAAACAATAGCTTCAGATCCTAGTTATCAAACTACTTCTAATAGCTGGCAATATCTTTCTGGGTCAAGAATTTTATATAAACCAGATCCTTTAGCAAATTTTATAAACTATAAATTTACATTTCAATTTATGTACGGGTCAACAGATGACGAAGTAATATATGTCACAATGTCGTCTGGTTCTAGTTTAAGCCAAATAAGTAGCAGTCCAGCTGAAATAGAAAACTCAGGTTTTACGGTTGGCAATTTAAATAGTTACTCTAGAAGAACAGTTTTTTATAATCATATCACACCTGCCTGGCAAGGTGAAAAATATATTCAAACAAGCTTTAGACATTACGGAGGCACACATGATGCTGAGCTTAACATCATTGATATTTGGAACGATACAGATCCTGTAAACATTCCTGTTAAAAACTTTTTAATGGTCAGCTCTATATTATAAAAACTTTACTAATTAACTATAGAGTTATACTTTTCTTCTTTATTCATTGCTCTAAGTAAATACCACAAAGCTTTTTGCAAGTCTTGACCTGCCTTGACTTTATTTTTATGTCCTGCTCTAGAAATATATTTAATAGAATTACCTAAGGTAAAGTCTAATCCCCAAGCATCAATTACATCGATAACCTCAAATCCACTCGCTTTATGATAATGTGTTGGATGATCAACTTCTTCTCTTGAGTTTTGTTTAAAATTAACTTCTGACTCACGCCAAATACTATTTCTATCTTTTCTATCATTGATATGACAACAAGTCATTTGCAAACCTTTCATATTTATTAAAACATTTTTAAGAATACTGAATAATAAATGTTTTACTTATCAACTTAAAACTGTCTATAGAAAATAAATCATTTTCACATAACAAAATATGTTTTTTAATATTTGAATTATAACCGCAGTATAAACAGTAAGTTCTCTTCTTAAAATTTCTTCCTTTGTTTTGATTTATTTTAACTAGAGTAGTATTAGCATCAAGAAGAAGCAAAGTACCTCTAGTTAAGTCTTCCATAATAAATTAGCATAGTATATAATACTTCTTTCTCAGAAGATTAAAATCTGGATCTTTTGCATAAACAAAAAAGCAATCATGATTTTTAAAAATCTTTTTTGTCTTGTCTATTTCAATGACATTATCTGCAATTAGTTTTTTTGCCTGTTCGTGTGGAAGTGATATTCCTTTGTTTGAGGGTTTAAAAACAAATACAAATCTTTCTTTTGACAATTTATTTTTCCTCTTGATAACTATTAAAAATATCGTTTAATTCTTTTTTATTACATGAAATAAACTTAGTAATGTCATTAATCATGTTATTTCTAATATAAGCTTCTAACACTTCATATGAATCAAACTTTTCACCCTTGTTGATCATGATATTATTTACCCAAAGTAAAATATCTCTTTTAATATAAGAATCATTAAAATCCAATTTAATTTTCACTCATAAAAAAGTCATTTCTAATATCATAACCGTCAATATACGCAGCTTTTTGAGCTTCGCCTAAATTATTTGTATGAGTATAATGCATACCTCTAATTTGATGAGATGCAACAATATCACAAAGAATATTAAAAGCATCATTGTGAAAATTATTATTTACAATATTTGTGATGTTTTTGAAAGAAAAAGTATTTGTATCGATTACAATATGTGACATAACTATAAACCTTATAGGATAGAACTAGCAAAATAGCAAATACACATTAAAAGCTCTCCAGAATAAGTGCAAATCATAATTTTCTCCTTATTAATAACACTTATATTATAATAATTTATATTCTAATATACAATAAAATAAACAAGGAAAAAATGAATAACTACAATATAAATGAAAAACAGTTAAAGGCTATTAATATACTAATAAGAACATTGCAAGAAGCAATAAACAGAGAAGTTTTCAACGAAAAAGAAATTACAAATATAAAGAAAACTATAGATATTCTTAATCAAGAACGATAAATATAATTTTCTTCATATCTTAAGTCAGAAATATTACATTTAGGTTTGTAAGAGTCTTCAACAAGGACTAGCTTTTTAAACATGTCTAAGTGATTATAGATTTTTACAAATGGTTCCAAGATATAGTTTTGTTGATGATTAAAATTACTTCCTAGAAACTTTTCTCTTCGATTACAATTGTAACTAACCTTAGAAATATAATACTCGCCTGACTTATTGTCAAACCTTTTATATGCTACAACTCTTCTAATAGTACCACAATGAAAATTAACTAAATAACTCCACTTGTTTTTTTTATTGTTGCTGTAAGACTTTATTCTAAAAATAGTAGAATTTTTCTTTTCTTTGATGACTTTAAAGTTTTTAGAGTTACTAACAAATTCTTTAAATAACATTCCTTGAATTTCAATATTTTCAATAGATATTTTATTCACCTCTTTCTATAAAGATTAAAGAAATTTCTGTAACTGTATCCATATTTAATAGAATACCAAAACCAACAAAATTAAATAAACTAAACATTTCTTTTAGCATTTATGCACAATAGCGAGTGAACAATGTTGTAGCCAATATCATGATATTTAAATCTAGCAATTTCATAACCTTCTTCTACAGACTCTGCCTCAACATAGATTTCAGGCATTTCATGTGTTACGCTGAACGCAGAATCAACTATTTTAGTTCCGCTTCCACGAAAAATTAACTTCATAGAATCTTCATTAACAATATCTCCTGTCATATAAAGCCTTTCTCTTATTAGAGTTTTTAACATAAAAATTAACATAATAAATACCATACGAAAATGTATAACTACTTATTATACATGATAGTAACGATTATAGTTTTTATCTTCGTAAACTACTCCTTTATCTTCAAGATAAGATAAGCTCTTTTTGATGTTATTTTCTTTTTCATTAAACTTTTTATAAATCTTATTTCTATTAATACCAGGATTATCACTAATAGTATTTTCAATATTTTTGTTAAGATAATAATTAAGCGTCATAATTTCCCCTAGTGTTAAGCTCAGGCATGAGTTTATTAATATAATATACTTCTTTTATATGTGCTTCTGCTTTACCACGAACAGTATCAATAACTTCTGTAACAAAGTATTGTTGACCAACTTCTCTTATTCTTTTATGAAGAATCCATCCACCACCACTCTTTGCCCTAGAAATATGTGACTTAAGTCTAATATTAGCTGATCCAATTTTTTTCTGACCAACTTGTAAAGTTAAGCCAATATAACTTTCTTTTGTTTTTAGACAAGTTATCTTATAAATAATATGATTTCTATCTTTTCTTTTTTTTCTAGTATTCATATTATTCCTTTTTGTTTTATTATAACATGTTAAAAACAATAATACATTTACAAAGAAATTATCTTATATGAAAAATTAATACCCTCAAAAGGCAATGGTATACTTCTGTCTTGAGTAGTGTAAAAAGCAATAGGAAAGTCTTCACTTCCAATTTTATAATATCTTATCTTTGTAACTATGTCATATGTAACAACACTTTCATTGCCGCTATATTTAACAACTCTAACTAGAGATCCAACATTAGGAATTTCCATTTGTTTTAATTAAATAGATATTAGCTTAAACTTAGGCATATAAGAATTAAAGCCTTTATTAGGATTTAAAGCCGTGTAATATAAAATAGGCACTTTTTGTTTGTTTGTTGTAAAACGATATTCGACTTTTATAACAACATCAAAGGAAGGTTCTCCTAAAGCATTATCAATTTTAACAAGAGAACCTTCCTTAATATTTTTATAGGACATATCTACACATTTCAATAGGAATATAAGTATTAACATTCTTAGAATTGCCAATATTAATCATGCTTTCAAAGATTTCATTTTTAATATCATCATCTAAGAACAGACACTCAGTTTCAAAATTCCTAGAAGGAATAATTAATCTAGGTTTAATACCAATTTCATTTTTAATGTCTTCTAGGAACTCTTCAAGCGTAATGCTATTGTTAAAGAAGTTGCCTAGACTTTTATAAAGGCTTTCTGAAAAATTATAGCTCTTACCTGCTTCGACTTCAAACCTTTCGTTAAGAGAAAGATCATAAACAAAAACATCACTATTGTTATAAGCTAGACAATAAATATCCATAATTAAATTCTTTCTAATGTTAAATACCAAGCTCTTGACAAAGCATATCAAAATCTAATTCTTCTGTTTTCTTTACAGCTGTTTTTGAGTCTGAAGGTTTTGCATTAATTGCTTTATTTGCAGAGGGTCCAAACGTTACAAGTTTTTCTGACCTTTCTTCTTTTGGAATTGCATTCTTAGGAGATTTAATATTACCATCACCTTTCCCTTCCAAACCAAGTTTAAAAGGTGTAGCGTCTAGCTTTTCTAGAGTAATTGCATCCTGCTCAGGCAACATGAAAAGAGTTTTAGGACAATCAATTTTACTACCTGCCCATCTAATTTCAAAAGCTGACATTCGATTTGATTCTGTTCCAGCTGGCTTACTATATCTTACCCAACCAAATCCTGCGCTATCAAAATGTTCTTTAAGATTTGAAAAGTCAAAATCATTTAGTTCGTTCATTCGTTCATTAAGCTTAACCAAATTATCTCCAACAATACGAACCCACTTAGCACCTCGGCCACTAAAGTGACCTTTTTGAGAAATTTGCCAGGTCATAATTAAATCCTTTCAAGATTTTTTATTTAATTTATTTTAATCTATGAATATCTTTATTACAAATAACAAGTCAAACATAATTAGAAAAAGTCATTATAAATTTGACATATTGTTTTGGAGTGCAATTAAATCTTAAACAACTTTCATAAGTTGAATTAATCCATTCTTCGGAAAGATTGTCTGTATTTATACTAAAGACTTCTTCTAAGATTGCAATTTTGCGTTGCTTGCTAGAAAAGTCTTTTTTAAACATGAGTTAGCTCTTAGATTCTATAAGTCTTTTATATTGACTTGTAGTGCAATCATGTTTTTTAAATTCTTCATAGGCATTATTGATCCACCAATTTGGATAATTTCGAACCTTCATTCCAAAAATCCTTTCTAAAATAACAACTTTTCTACAACGATCAAAAATATCCATTTAATTATCCTCTAGTCCTCAGCAGTCGTCGATATGTCTCGGGCGAACAATTATAAAACTTATAATCTTCAAAATAATTATTAATCCAGCTTTTAGAATAGCTCCTCACTTGCTCGCCAAAGATCTTAACAAGTGTATCAACTTTTTCATCTCCAGAAAAAACTTTATTTCCTGACATGCTTTTTGCCTTTCAAGGATTAATTTTTATATTTTAAGATGCCTATTTTTAATTTGGCCAGCATTTTAATTAACACATATATTATATATCATATAAATCAAAAATACATTTAAATGTTAAAATAGTGATTAATTTTTTCGCTTAATATGCAGATCAGAAATTGCGTCTAATTTCATTCCATCTTCAAAAGTTATGTTATAGTAACCATATGTTTCCAAGATAATTGACTTAATGATTTTACCATCATATTCTAATGCTACTAACAAAAGATCTTTATCATTGTCGTCAATATAGTTTGCGAATTCTTTGCCGTCAAAATAAAACATGCTATTCCTCTATGATATATTTTGGTGCATTAATCATATACTCTGATTCATTAAAAGGCTTTTCACCATTTAACTCAAATAAAACTCTTCTAAGTAAAGATATTTTGTGTACATTAACTACAGTCTCTTCTTTTAATTCTTTTATTTTTTCTAAAATATCTTCAACTTGCTTTTTACTATCATCTTTCATTTTTTCACCTATATAAAATTACAAAGCTTCCAAACTCTCTATCAAAAGTATGGATTAGACCTTCATAATCAGTCAACATCATTTCGTCTAAAATGCATTTAGTTTTAAATTCATCATATCTCAATTCTTTACAGAATTGTTTTGCAAAAGCTAAAACTCTAAAAGCATTACCTTCTGGTCCTGTTAAGTCTATTTCAATTTTTTTTGAAGGCTTGTCATTAATTGATTTAATCATTCTTAAACTTTCCTTGCGTTTGGTTTAATTCTTGATAGTAACCTGTAAGTTTATATAGACTATCGTCCCAAGGAAAAACAATCCCCTCTGTTGTTAGAGTACTATCAGTACTTATAATACCAGCATTAGGCATCATCTTTAATATAAAACTAGAAAGAGACTGAACTTTCTTGTGAAAGAGACTGAATGTGTCTCTTAAGAAAACTCTTGACTTCTCTCTTGAAGAAAGTATCTTTAATGATTTATCAAGCTTTAATAGCTCTCTACCACTAATTGAGTTTATATTATATATGTATTGTGTTGCTATTGTAGCATGATGATAAGAACATTTAGTAAGATCTAGAACTCTATTTAAAACATTGTTATGCAAGCAGTCACCTTTAATATCGCTTAACAAGTCGTACTTTAAACAGTCATATAAGATCTTGTCAGACTTGCTTATAATGCCGCCAAAAACTTGTACCTCATTGTTAAAGTAATTCCATCTTTGGCTCAAATCTGGAAAAGGAGAATGTTTGCAACTAATCGCTCTTAAATTATCTAACATATCATATTCAGGAGAAGAAGCAATTACATATCTACTTAACCTCGTAGTGTCATTAATAGAAGAAAAGTCATGATGTAAAGTAACAAAAGAATGATTATACTTTATAATATTACATCTAGTTTTATCGATTATTTCAAAGTTATAAAACTTATCTTTAATTAGAATATCTTTAGTTTCTAATAAAATAGCGTATATTGTTGAGCAACCTTCAAGAAATGTTCTTTCTGCTGGGTGATTATTAAAAAATGCAATTAGATCTTGCGCTGACATGCCTCCTTGTTTGACTTGCGTTTTATTTCTTGCAAATCTAATACCGCTACTGGTAAATGCTGCTGATATTGCAAGGCCATCCAGTTTTTCTGTAAAAAATTTGTTTCCCCAGAAAATATTGTCAAACAAGTCTACTATACAACTTGCAGTAGTATTTGCTTCATAGACATGTTTGATATGACCAGCATAGCCACCCATTTGTTCCTCCTAAAAAACTTTTCGAAGAAATGATTTTAAAAAAATACTTTTTTTCTTTTTTTCTTCAATAATGTTATTTAAGTAGTCTTTATGTATTGATTCTACATTATTATTTTCTTCTTTACAAATTTTATTTTTTTCATTAGATGAAATCAATATTTCTTTTAACTCTTTAGAGCTAAGACATTTCATTAATCCTCCAAGAAATTTGTTAATAAAATACAGATAGGAATTGAAAATATAAAAGGAACAAGCATCATTTCGTAATTTCTATTTACATATGATTCTAAAGCAAAAAAAGAACTTAATATTCCTGTAATAAGAATAACAGCGAATGCTATGCAGACTTTGAATAAATAAAACATTTTATTACCTTAATTGCTTAAGTCAATAATACCATCATCTAGACGATCTTCAAATGTTTCTGATACACTGTCAGAAACATTAATAATTGTTCTATGAATAACGTCAATATTCATATTTTCTTCAGAAAGATTCGCAAGATAATAATTGTAGATTGCTTCTCGAAGATCAGACTTTGCAATATCTTTATTGTTCATTTTATATCCTTTACTTAACTGTATTGGCAATGATAATTTCAGGATCAATAGTTTTATCGTTGTCAACTTCAGGACGACCTTTAGGATGCTCCCAACCTTCCGGGTACCAGTCTAGAACAAAACCTCTTCTACGTTTTAGCTGAACATAGTCTTCAAAAATATGTTCAATTACTTCGCCTACTGAAGTGTAGTCTCTGTCTGAAAAAACATATGTATCAACAGGCTCACCTTCATCATTTATATGAAAAACAATCCAGCCATTATCTGCTAGTCTAATAATAGTATCATCTTTATTTAAATTAAGCATCTTTAATTTCGCTTCCCTTTAATGTCTGTGTTAAATTAGCGTTAAAGAAATTCTTTGCATGTTGATATGCTGCTTCATAGTTTGTAATTCGATCACCATCAAGCTCAGACACATAAGAATATTCTTTAAATTCTTCGACATCCCAAATAGTGAACCTTCCATTGTCATAGCATCTAATAGCATTAAACAAACCACGATCATAATTGTCACAAATAATCCATGCTTCACTGTCTTTTTGGTACGATACATATAAAGAATTAAAGTTATCACAACCATTTTCAGCAGCTTCAACTAAAGACATAATAGTATCGTTAGGATAACCTTGTTCTTGTAAAGATACAGAGTTAATCATAATTTATTTCCTTTTAATTAAGTGCTTTTGATATTATTATAAATTATATTTTACTATTATACAATTATTAATCATCTAATTTTTTTAAAGTTTTACTAAATCTTTTAGAAATATCAATAGCAATTTTTTTAATTTCATTAGAGCGATCTTTAAGCCACTCAATTTGTTGATCAACATGATCTGGATTATTGTCGTTTAGACAGTCAACACAAACAACTAAGTCAGACAAATTTTTGTCTGTAATATTTTTAAAGTCTGTAGTAATCTCATTTTTACAAAAATCGCAGATCATGTGCTCTCCTTTACATTAGGTCAATAACTCTCCTAGATGTAACAAATTCTTTCCTATAATCACCGTTCATAAAGTCTTTTACTTCAATTAAAACCCTAAACTCTTCCCAATAATAGTTTGTTTCTACTGTTAACTTGGCATCAAAATTAATAGAATCATAATACTTCTGATTAACAACTCTCCCGATCTCATCATAATCACAAACTATTCTGCCTGTAAAGTAATTTAGTAAAACTGATCCTTGTTCTAGATCAAAAAATCTAATAGAACTAATACCATTATTACAAGGTGAACCAATGTCAATATAAATAGGAGACCTTTCAGCGCAACCTAAAAAAGACAGAATAAAAAGAAAATAAGAGATTTTAATCTTCATATTAATCCTCGTAAATAATAATACAGTTACCAGATACGCTAGCTGCTAATGTCTGACCTGTTTCAACAGAATCCCATTGACCACTTACTTGCTTTACTTTCCACCTAGCAAAGTAACCATCACTATGTTCTTCATTTGAAACTTTACCAGAGCTGACTCCCCAAAATATCATAGTATTACCACTATAACATTTAACTTCAGCTTTGCGACCAATTGTAGCAAACTTATCCCAAACAGCATCAGTACAACCGACTGCAAAGATTAACAGAAACAATAGAATCTTTTTCATTTTCACTCAGCTTTATTTGAATTGTAGTTATTAAATACAATACTCTCCATGTTACGAACTCGTTCTCTTAGATCTCTAATATCAATAAGAATATCTGTCATAATGTTTTGAACTTCATTTGAAGACATATAGTTGATAGTATTATTAGGATCATTATTGACGTTAGCATCATTGTTATTTTTCATTTGAAACCTCTTGTTTTTAAATTGAAAAGTGAAAGTCTAAGTATCTTAAAACACCAGTATTGAATACTTCTATTTTTCTTGATTCTGTATATAATAAAATACAGTTTGATAAAGTCATATCAAAATTATCAATTTCTCTATCTAAAACTTTTTCTACTAAAATACCCGTTTCTATTGAAGGATGATTTTTAAAAAATAGCATGTCGCCTACGTTTAAAATTTTACATATAACATACCTTTCTGAGTATAAGATGTTTTTGTTACCTGATAGTTCTGTTATGTACATTACATTGTGCTACTATCTTCATCACAATCTTCATCAATAAAGAACTCATTTGCTACAGCCATCTCGCCAACATCACTGTCTGAATGCCAGTTTAAAGCAGCAGATAAAACTTCCTTAGGATCAAGAAGACCTTCGTCAATTAGCTCAAGTAGCTTATTTGTGTTTTGTCTATACTTATACATTTGCATCTCCTATTTCACAAAAGTGTTCTTTGAATATATAAACTAACTGTCCATTAGCAGGACTTAAAATTTCTGCACAATTAAAATAAATCTTGTTTTTTATGTTAACAGTCATTTTATTGTTAATAACTAAATAAAGATTATCTACATCTATCCACCTGCTAGATTGTAAACAGTAACCTTTGTAAGGAACTACTTTTAAAATAAACGCTTTATATAACCCGCAACTTATAAAACTTTCATCGTTAAAGCTCGGGTTAATTTTTATTATACTCCCTTTTTGCATAATACTTTTTATTCAAAATCATAATTGACAAATCTATTTCTAGCAAAAAACTCCATATCTTTTTGAAAAGCATTGCTGTCTACTGCATAGAAAGAAGAAATACACCAGTCAAAAATATCTGTCATTACGTCAGATAATTCAGTTTCTATATCCATGTCAGGATAGTCGCTGGGAATAATATGGAAAACAGGAGGATCCGGATATTCATCATTAGTATTAGGGTTTATAAACTGATTATCACTAATGACAACATACTTTGGCAAGTCCATATTATTAGGATTTTCACCATCAGTATCCCAAACAATTTCATAAATCATTAGAAACCTCCTTAGTGAATTTCAAAGCTTTCTTGCTGATTATTTACTAAATACCACATGTCTTCAGTAAAATCAAAGTAAACAAACTTTTTATCACTTAAAACGTCAAGAATAAATCTTACATCATCATTGAAATAATCGCGTTTACTAAATAAAGGATATTCTTCAGTCATCTTATTAATAATGCTGGAGCTACTTACTCCTGGATATTTTTCGATATAGTCAAGAATACTAATCGTAACTTTAGAAATCTCATTTTGAAATGATTTTACTGCATCATTAAAATTCATTTTGAATCCTTTAAGTTAAATTGATATTAAGATTATATTATTATTTATTCCTGTATACATCTCGTAATTTAATTCTCTAATGCAGGTGCAATACTCTTGACTGATGTTTTAAATTTTTCTTCCAAAACTCCAGATATAGTTTTGCCTGGAAATTTGCAGCTTTCAAAAACAAAAACATTTTCTTGATTAAAGACTTGATCCTTAAACAACATTGCATTAGAAGTTTCATAAACGTAATTAGGTAACTCAAGCTCTTTTGTGTTAAAGTCACCTATGTTCCATTCGATTACCCAGAAATTAATTTTCATTTTTTATGCCCTTTTAATAAGAGATTCACGGTTAGAGTTGTAAGCATTTTCTCTAGTTTGGAGAAGACTATTTCTTTCACTTGCATCATGAGGAATATATGTTTGCAGCCAGAGTCGTGTTTCAGCATCTAGACCTTTGTCTAGGCCAGTTTCAAAAATAAAGCAAGCCTCTCCTGAAAGTGCCTTTGTAAGATTATTATCAAAGTGAGAAACAAAACTATTTGCAAAATACTCAATGTCACTACGTGCAAT
>CETN01048314.1_pt1 | contig 17326 bp, 20 predicted proteins | sample 531301 | NCBI WGS metagenome assembly CETN01 (sample SAMEA2622656, study PRJEB7988) | marine metagenome | isolation source: saline water (ENVO:00002010), including
ATGCTAAGAAAATGATCAGACCAGAATTTTACGGTAGAGTATTTGTTAGCGGATTAGCGTCTGTATAATAATACAACCAACAAATTTTAAATCAGACCTGGCTTTTTAGTCAGGTCTTTTTTTGTCTTACTCTACTTTTTTAATATTTATAATAAAATACTTATGAACATTCCTATTTGGTCCGGTACTTCTACTTTTACAGCAGGACAAACTCCATTTAATTTTTATGATTCTGACCCTGATTTTATCATTGATGCAGATAAAGTAGCAGATTTTTGTGCTAGAAGATTAGGTTATCCTTTAGCAGATGTAGAATTACAATCTGGATCTTTTTATACAGCATTTGAAGAAGCTGTTACTACATATGGGAATGAATTATATGCCTATAAAGTAAGAGAAAATTATCTATCATTAGAAGGATCATCTACCACAGAAATATCTAACAAAAAACTTATTACCCCAAATTTAGCAGGATCCATAAGACTCTCAGAACAATATGGAACTGAAGCAGGTGTAGGAGGAACAGTAGAATGGTACTCAGGTTCACTAGATTTAACTTTAGGTCAACAAGAATATGATATGAATGTTTGGGCTCAAGATAATTTATCTTTAGCTCCAAATGATAGAATAGAATTAAAAAGAGTATTTTATGAAGCACCACCTGCAATAACAAGATATTTTGACCCTTATGCAGGTACAGGTACAGGAATGATAGATTTAATGGATTCATTTGGTTGGGGTAGTTATTCCCCCGCTATAAATTTCTTAATGATGCCCATAAATTATGATATACAGGTATTACAAGCTATAGAATTTAATGACCAAATTAGAAGATCACAATATACATTTGAATTAGTAAATAATAAGTTAAAATTATTCCCAATTCCAAATGGAAGCATACCAAAACTCCATTTTCAATATATTAAAACCTCTGAAAGACAAGATCCATATATTGGAGGAGCTATGGGAGGAAGTGATAAAGTAACAAATGTAAGTGAAGTCCCATTTGAAAACCCAGAATATAAGAATATTAATTCTATAGGTAGACAATGGATATTTGAGTATACTTTATCAATAGCAAAAGAAATGTTGGGTTATATTAGAGGAAAATACTCTACAGTTCCCATTCCAGATGCTGAAGTAACACTAAACCAACAAGATTTACTATCATCAGCAACAGCTGATAAAAATGCTTTAATAGAAAGATTAAGAGCATATTTTGATGAAACATCAAGAAGCAGTTTACTCGAAAGAAAAGCAAACGAGAACGATTTTTTACAAAAGGAATTAAATAAAGTTCCTTACACAATTTATATAGGTTAAAAATGGCTTTATACGGAGGGCAAAGAGATATAAGTCTATTTAGACATGTAAATAGAGAATTAATGGGTAATGTTATTTCTCAACAATGTGCTTACTACAAATATAAATTAGAAGAAACTAAAGTTAATTTGTATGGAGAAGCAGCAGAGGATAAATTTTACCATCCCCCTGTAATATTAAGTTGTTTAATAGATCACCAACCCCAAGAATATCCTGAAGATGAATTTGGTGAAAGATATTATAGAAATGTAGATTTTAAATTTCTAAAAGATGATTTACTCCAAAGAAATTTAGATTTTAATAAAAATTATGATAAAGGAGATTATTTTGGGGCAGACCTAGTCCCAGAACCAGGAGATATTATATACTACTATGGTAGTTATTATGAAGTTGATGATGTGATAGGCAATCAATACTTTACAGGTAAAGATCCAAAATATAATTATGACATTAATCCAATTAACCCAAGACTAGAAGATTTTGGTAGAGATATGTCTATTATTTGTAAAACCCACTATACTCCCGCAGACAAAGTTCAATTAGAAAAATCAAGGATAAATGGCTAAAAACTATTATAGAAAACCTATCCCTAAATCCCAAAAGGAATTATCAAAAGGACTAAAAACCCCATATGACCATACTATGGGAGACCCAAATGAAGCCTCAGGCCAAGACCAATTTTCACCTGATAACCAAGCTAACATCCCATTTAATAGATCCGAAAAAATATCATTCAGAGGAGATACTTCCAAACCATTTTCAATTGGCATAAAAGACATTGATGAATCTATAATGTATTATTTTAACGAAGTTATTAAACCTTTTGTGATTCAAAACGGAGAAAGAATATCCGTACCTATTATATATGGTTCTCCTGAAAGGTGGAAATCTATGCAAAGAGATTCATACTATAGAGATAAAAAGGGTGCTATAATGATGCCAATTTTAATGTTTAAAAGGGATTCTTTATCTAAAAATAGAAAATTATCAAATAAATTAGATGCAAATAACCCCAATTTATATACTTCATGGCAAAAGTCATACAATTCCAAAAATTTATATAGCAATTTTGGAGTATTAAATAATAGAGTACCCACAAAACAGTTTATAGCTAATGTAATACCTGATTGGGTAGATTTAACTTATAGCTGCATTGTTCAAACATATTATGTAGAACAACTTAATAAAATAATAGAAGCAATTAATTACGCTTCGGATTCATATTGGGGAAATCCTGATAGGTTTAAATTTAGAGCTAGAATTGATAATTTTACAACAGTTACTGAACTCCAGAAACAAGAAAACAGAGTAGTAAAAGGTACATTTGAAATAAAAATGTATGGGTATATAGTTCCTGATGTAATACAAAAGGATTTAAATTCTATAAAAAAATACAATAATAAATCCAAAATTTTATTTTCAATGGAAACTGATTCTACATCCCAAAGATATGAATCAAACCCAACTTCAACCCCAGATGGAAGAACTACCGAAGGAATTGGCAATATAAGATTAGAAGACAATAAATCTTCTTTCTTCCCTAGTTTGATAGAAACCCCATCAAACCCTAACATTTCAATAAATGATTTACCAACCTCAGACCCAGAAATAGAGGGGGCTTTGTGGAGCAATAATGGTACTCCTGAAGTATCAAAAGGTCCTATGGCTTAAATATTTATGATAATAAAAAAAATAAATGGCTAAAGTAAGATTTGTAGACAGTAATATAAAGATAAGTAACTCCTCAGGAAATAATGGTGGAAATGGTGGGGGAACAGTAGTAATAGCTAACCCCGGATACAATGATAATAATACCACATTAACCTCTATTAAAATAGGATCTAATTTTTATAAAATAGAAGGAGGTAATAACAACAATAATAATGGAATTTTTATAGACCTTAATAATTCAAAATCCACAGAAAATAACCTTCAAATAACAGGTTCATTAAAAGTTAGTAGTACTGTTGATGTAACAGGAGCAATATCCGCTAGTGAAATTACAATAGGTGAAATAACAGGTTCAGAGGACCCTTTACCCATAAAAGGTAACGTTACCATTAACACCAACTCTACAGAACCAGAACAAGAAGTATTTAAAATAGTAGGATCAGAAGGAACTCTATTTACAATAGATGATGATCTAGAAGGAATGCTATTTACAGCAAATAACAAATCTGGACACCCTATTCTCCAAGCATCAGCTTCTGGGGAAGTGTGGATAGGTAAAAGCCCTCAATCACTTTATACTACTGCGATAATCAGCGCTACTACTCCTAATACAGATAATGTTATAATTTCAATGCGTACGGGCTCATATGACGGTGCTTTCTTTGAATACACGGCAATTTCTGAATCACATGCTAGAGCAGGTAACATATCTTCAATATGGAATAAAGGATTAGTAGAATTTGCAGAATCTTCAACTTTAGATATTGGAGATACAGCAGATTTAAATTTTGAAGTAAAATTAAATGGAGGTGAATTTCAATTATGTTCATATGATGAAAGTGGAGGTTACAGAATTAAGACTATAACAAAAGTAATATAAACATTATGGGGATCAGAAGAGGTTCAATATCAACCCCTATCATAACAGATGGATTATACTTTCATTTAGATGCTAATAATAAGGCATCATACCCCAAAACAGATGACAAAGTATATAATACTATAAATCCAATCTCAGGAAATTTTATAAATGATGCCTCTGTAGATTACTCCACAGGGCAAGGAATATTTAATTTTGATGGGGTAGAAGATGCTATTTACCTTGAAGGAACAAATAATCCTGATTCTTGGTTAATACCTGCAAATCCAACAGACCCATTTTCAATATCTGTTTGGTTTAATACTAAAAAATCAAACCTTAAACAATATATAATTGTATCAGCTCAAGGTGGGGGGAGTAATTGGGCTATCCACATAAATAACACTTCTCAAATTAAATTTCGTCTTTTTAAAGAAGATACTACTATATCTGCAAACAAATATGCAAAACTTACTTCTTCAACTTATTTGTCTAGTAATACTTGGTATAATGTTGTAGGAGTTTTTACAGGTTTTGAAGCAAAATTATATTTAAATGGGGTTGAAGTTGATACCCCAATCCCCTGTAATTTCTATAAACAAACTAATAATATGGATGGGGTTATTGGTACATATTGGTCTCAGGGTAAACCTAACCAACAACATTTTAAAGGACAAATAGGACCTGTATCATTTTATAAATCCAAATTCCTTACATCATATGAAATTTTACACAACTATAATGCATTAAAAGGGAGGTTTGGGTTATGAAATTTGGATCAATAACAACCCCTATCATAACAGATGGGTTAATATTTAATGTAGATGCTGCAAATAGAGTTAGTTATTCTGGAACGGGGAATAATTGTTTTAATACTTTAAAAACATCCCAAATAGGTATTTTACATAATGAAGTTACACTAGGGGAAAACTCCAAAAATTTTCTTTTTGGAGTAGATGGTATAGATGATTATATAGATTTTGGAAACATCCCAGAATGTGATTTTGGAGATGGAAATATGAGCCTATCAGCTTGGATAAATCCGAATATAGTTACATCTGATAATGTAGATATTATAGGAATAGGAACAAATAGGGGTACTAGAATAAGATTACAAATAAGAGGGGTTGTATTAGGAGGATATATTGATAGTAATAATGCTAGACCCTTAAAGGGAGATACAAACCTAAATATTAATACTTGGTATAATGGTTGTATAACAAAAGTAGGAACTACATTTACTTTATACTTAAATGGCTCCCCAGATGGTATAACATCAATACCAGGAGATTTTACAGATACAGAAGTAATAATAGGGGCATATTTTGGGGGAGGGTCTAATTTTTTTAAGGGATTAATAGGACCTATCCAAATATACAACCGCGCCTTATCAACAAACGAAGTCCTACACAACTACAACGCATTAAAAGGTAGATTTATTTAAAATGATATATTTATAACAAACAAATGGATTATTCAAATAGAACATACGCCACAGCATTATCATCTGATATAGATAAAGTAGATTTTTCTCAAGTAATGGAAACTTCATCCTCTACAGTCAGAAAATCTATAGACCAAACCCAATTTGTTTTAAAATGGTATACTGAAAATGAACCAACATTTATAACAAACAAAAGTGTAACATTAACATGGTCAGGTTCACATGAAGATTGCTTACAATTGATGTCAACCCCAGAATGGACATCTGAAATAGAAGAATAAAATATGGCACACGAACTGGTAATAAGAAATGGAGTAATATTTAAAGGTGATTCTGAAGCTAAGAATAACCTTACTGTAGAAGGATCTTTAATCAACCCTGGAACAGTAACAGTAAATACTAATAATTCACCTTACCAAATAGGATCCACAGAGCAATTTATATTAATTGACCCCACACAAGGTAATGTTGAGGTAATAATGCCCAAATCTATAAACTATGAAGGAAGGCAAATATTTTTCAAACTCACAGAAGACAGAAATACTAGTTTAGTACAAATTAAAAGAAAAGATGATGATGAGATAGATGGGGCTGAATCTTATACAGACTTAGATGATAAATTTGAATCAATCTTATTAGTTAGTAATGGTAGTAAAAAATGGTTTATTTTCTAAAAAATGTATAGTCCTAATCAAATAAAAGAAGAAACACTAGTTATCTACCAAGATAGAGAAATCAACTTTAGAATAATGGATGAAAATTCTCCATCTGATATTGATACCTTTAACAAATTAAAACACACAGATGGTTTATTAAGATTAAAACCTGGAAAAAAAATTAATGTTAGATTATATTCTAACCAATTACCTATTAAAATAGATTTTAATACCTTAAAAGAACAAAATAAACAATATCTTTTAGGTACCTCCCCTTTTATAATTCTTGAAAATTCAGGTAAGTTTGCCCTAGGAAATGTTAATTACATAGCATTTGAATGTATTGAATATGAAAATCAAGTAGGAATTTCAACTTTAGAAGTAAAAATTAGAATAAACATTCTTCAAGAACAAGCTCTTGGAATAACTTCAGGGCTAACAGATTGGGCCCCAAACATTTACTATGAAATAGGAGATGATGTAATTGGCCCTGATAAAAGATTATATAATTGTATAGTTTCTCATGTTTCTGGGGATAAAATTAACCGTGATAATTTTGAAAGACAAGGAATATTTGACCAAGAAGATGCAGATGAATTATCAGAAATTATTGATGAAATCAAACCCCCTAACATAGAAATTCCCCCAATAGATATATAAAAGTTTTATGACTTTTTTAGCAAATTTTTATTAATTTTCTATTTTTTTTTAATATTTATAACCGTAATAAGGAATATCTCTTTATTTACAAATAATTATACTTTTCTGTATAATTTGTTTTCATTTTTTAGGGTTATATAAAATATAAACAATTAATAATTAATAATTAAAAAAAAACAATTATGAGCTTAGTAATACAAAAAGTAGTGGACATGAGAAAATTAGGAGTCGACTTCAATGAAAAATATAAAGCAATGGGAGCAGAAATGGTTGAAAATATTACTTCTGCAGAAACTACTCTAAAAGAGGAAATAATAGGTGGGGGAAATGATAGAATAGCAGAAGGAGCAGCTAAAGCTGCAGAATTTGCAGCAACCCAAGTTGATTTAATAGATAAAAAAGTTACAGAATTAAATGCAATAGCTGATGGTGCTAATGGTATCGTAGCTTTAGCTGAGGCACATGCCGCTGCTCAAGGTGACATTCAAACTGCCATCCGAAATACTCATGAATCACAGATGGAGGATCTTTCAGCTTTAGAAGAGGCGATAGGATTTGATTTAAAATAGCAAAAAAGTAAAAAGCAAAAACAAAAATAATTAAAAACAATAAAATATAAAGAAAATGGGATTAATAGAAAAATTTGTAAGAGATACACAAAACGGATTTATAGAAACTTCAAATAAGGCAGCAGCTGAAGCAGCTGAAGTAATGAAAGAAGCAGGAGACATAGCAGCTACACAAAAAGCTAATAATGAAGAAGCAATCCAAGAAATGGATGAAACACTTGCAGCTCATGAAGAGGATAGACAACAGAAGCTAGAAGATTTTACAGCAGCTGCAAATGCAAGAGTGGCAGATTTAACAGAAAATCCAGATGGACCTTTAAACAGTTTAGTTGAATTGACTGCTAGACATCAAAGTGATCAAGATACAGCTAACGCTACAGCAGCAGTTGCAACAAAAGAAAAAGCAGAAAATGCTGCAAATCTTATTGGTGACTTAGTAGGAGCAGGAGGTGTAGATGGTGCAATTGCGGAAATCAATACAATCTTAGAAAACCTAGAGGGTGGACTTTCGTAATAAATAAAACCAAGAATAAAAAATAATTAATAATTTAAAAAAAACAAATCATGAGTTTAAGAAATAAATTAGAAGAAGCAACAGATATACTTACAACTTTCTCAGACCAAGAAAAAGACAATAACATCAAATTAGGTCAAAACAAAAATACAGAATTTGATAAAGCAGTAAGTGAGACAAGAGGAGAACAAGAAGATAAATTCAAGAAACAAGATGAGAAACATCTTAGGGATGAAGAAGCTAGAGATGCAGATGCAAATAAGGCTGCAGATGCAAGAGTAAAAGAATTAACAGATGGATTTAGTGACGATGGTGCAGTAAATACTTTTGTGGAAGCTGCAGAGGCATCTGAAGAGGAACAAAAAGAAAGTTTACAACTGATAGATGAAAAGAAAAAAGAACATGATGGTAGATTAGCTGAGATTAAATCTTCTTTCATAGGTGAAGAGGTTGAACCTATTGAAGCCCCAGATGTTCCAGTTGGTGGAGTTGTTACTCCTGTGGGATAAACCGCACAAATAAATTTATTTGATAATATTTATTATTAAATAATCTATAGGGGGAAAGATTATTCTTTCCCCTTTTTTATATTTAATTTTAAAATGGTCACACTAAAAGAAAAATTAACCCAAGCATCAGAAAAGATTATAGAATGTTCCAACAATCACTTAGATAATTCTCTTGATAAAGGAAAAAAAGCCCTCCTAAACTTTCAGCAATCTACTCAAGAAGTAAGAAATAATTTAATTTTAGATTTTAACGAATCAAAATCCCAATTACTCCAAAAAGAAAAAGAAATTTTTGATAATGCTAATGCACAACATAACCAAAAATACAAAGAAATAATAGAAATTATCTCCACCCCAGAATTTTCTGAACAAATTTCAACAACTAGGCAAGAAATGCACTTAAAAACTCAAGAAACAGTACAACTAGCTCTTTCTTCCTTTACAGAATTCCATAAAGCAATAAATGACATCAGAGAAAGATTTGGAACTTCTAATGATTTTGAGGAGAGTTATGATAGTATATATATTTTACCTTCATAGAATAATTTTTTACATACATTTTTTATACTTTATTACATATTTATACTTATAAAATAATAATGTTTTTGACAAACCAGTCATATGAGTATATTATCAGAAGTAGGACAAATTTTTGGTACCAAAATGCTAGAATTAAAAAATTTTCTAGAAGCTAAGATTGATACCAAAATAGAATCCCAAACAAATACAGATATAGAAATAACAGACCCAGATAAGGGAATCATACTTAATTCCCCATCAGGAAAAAGGTATAGGATTACTATAGATGATAATGGCGAATTTGTTAAAGAAGAAATTATAGAATAACTTTGAGAGAGGTTTTACTTTTCCCACAAAAGATAATATACTCACCTCTCTCTTAGTTATTTTAAAAAAAAGTTGGATTTTTTATTTCTCCTATATATTTTGACATAAACCCTTAATATTTATAAACATGGAAAAAAAAGTTTTATCAAAAGAAGAGTTAGAAAATATAACTACGTTACAACAACAACAAGATAATTTTGTAGTTCAACTAGGACAGATTGAATACCAAATTAACACTTTAGAAAAACAAAAAAATATTATAAAACAAAACATAGAGAGTTTTGAAAAAAAGCAAGTTGAAGTAGGCGATCAACTAAAAGAAAAGTACGGAGAAGGTACTATAAATTTAGAAAACGGAGAATTCGTTAATTCTTAATTGCATTTTTAAAAAACTCTGCTATATTTATTAACAAATTTAATTTTGTAAAAAATGGCAGAAACATTAATATCACCAGGTGTATTAGCTAGAGAAAATGATCAATCTTTTTTAACAAGACTACCTGTTCAAGCAGGAGCAGCTATAATAGGCCCAACAGCTAGAGGTCCAATTAACGTCCCAACCCTAGTAACAACATACTCAGAATACGTAAGTGTATTCGGAGACATTATAGAATTTGGAGAAGATGATGATATAGATAATTACACAACTTTAACATCTATTTCAGCATTTAATCATTTCCAACAAGGAGGTAATTCTTTACTAGTAACAAGAGTAGTTAATGAGGCTTCTTCATGGACCCCCGCAACAGCAGGATTAGGTGATGGTGGAGATACACTTACACTAGAAACACTTTCATTAGGTAAAGATCAAAACTCAGGTGATACTGAAAATGATGATGGGGTTTTAGTAGATGGAACTAAATATAATGTAAGATGGGAAGTAGTATCTAAAAATGATGATAAAGGTACATTTACTTTAATAATTAGAAGAGGTGATGACAACACTAAAAGTAAAAAAATATTAGAAACATTTACTAATTTATCACTTGACCCAAATGAACCAAATTATGTAGAAAAAGTAATAGGTAACCAATTCAAAGAAGTAAAAAATGGTGGTGGAGATTCTTATGTAGCTACAACAGGTGAATATCCAAATATGTCTCAATATGTAAGAGTAAAAGTAGTAAATAAAAAATTATTAAACTTCAAAACAGGTGATACTTTCCCCATGAACGTTGGGAAAGGTGGATTTACAGGTGGTGGAGGAGAACCTGAGTCTTTTAACGCATATGATCAGATAGCCGAGGATACTCAAACAGTTACAGCTAGTGATTATGAAACTGCTATCCATTTATTAAAAAATAAAGACGAATACCAATACAATGTTTTAACTACCCCAGGACTAATTCATGAGGAGGAGGAGCATGCCAAACAAATGAATACCATTATTTCTAACTGTGAGTCTAGAGGTGATTGTTTATATGTACTAGATTTAGTTAAGCATGGAGGGAAAGAGGGAACTTCTATGGAAGTGGTTAAAAAAGCAGTAAAAGAAGGAGCATTTGACTCTTCATATGCTGCCACATATTGGCCTTGGTTACAAACAGGAGACCCTTCACTAGGTAGGACAGTATGGGTCCCAGCTTCTACAATGATGTTAGGAGTATATGCCTTTAATGATAAATCAGCAGAAGCATGGTTTGCCCCTGCAGGTTTAAATAGAGGTGGTTTAACTACAGTTATTCAAGCTGAGAAAAAATTAACAAATAGTAATAGAGATGAGTTATATGATCTAAATATTAACCCAATAGCTACATTCCCAAATACAGGAGTAGTAGTATTTGGCCAGAAAACATTACAAAAAAGAGCAAGTGCTTTGGATAGAATAAATGTAAGAAGATTATTAATTGAATTAAAATCATTTATTTCACAAATAGCAGATACTTTAGTATTTGAACAAAACACCACAGCTACAAGAAATAACTTTCTAACACAAGTAAATCCATATTTAGCAAGTGTACAACAAAGACAAGGATTATTTGCTTTTAAAGTAGTAATGGATGACAGTAATAACACACCAGATGTTATAGATAGAAATCAATTAATAGGTCAAATATTTGTCCAACCAACAAAAACAGCTGAATTCATATATTTAGACTTCAACATTCAACCAACAGGAGCTACTTTTAATGATTAAGATGTAAAAAAAATTAAAAAATTAAATATTTATAACAAGAAATAAATTAGAACAAAATGCCAGTATTAGATCCAAACGAAATATTTTTTACCGCTTTTGAACCAAAGCAAGCCAATAGGTTTATCCTTTATATGGATGGTATACCAAGCTTTATAGTAAAAGGAGTAGCAGCTATAAATGTATCTCAAGGTTCAGTAGCTTTAAACCATATTAATGTTCAAAGATATGTAAAAGGTAAAACCACTTGGGGAACAATTTCAATGACCCTATTTGATCCTATTACACCATCAGGTGCTCAAGCAGTAATGGAATGGGTAAGATTACACCATGAATCCGTAACAGGTAGAGATGGCTATTCAGATTTTTATAAAAAGGATCTTACATTAAATATTTTAGGACCTGTAGGTGATATAGTATCAGAATGGGTAATAAAAGGAGCAATGATAACAGAAGCTACATTCGGAGATTATAATTGGGACACAGAAAATGAAGCTAAAGAAATAGCTTTAACAGTACAACCAGATTACTGTGTATTAAACTTCTAAAAAAAACACATATTTTTTTCTAAAGGAGCTTGGCTATGTCAAGCTCTTTTTTTATATTCATATGTATACTAAATAAGTTATTATAAATAAAAGATTATGAGTGAATTTAAATTCCCTACTGAAGAAGTAGAATTACCATCAAAGGGATTACCATATCCTAAAGATAACCCTTTATCAAGTGGAAAAGTGGAAATAAAATACATGACCGCTAAAGAAGAGGATATTTTAACAAACCAATCCTATATTGAAAAGGGTATAGTTTTAGACAAACTATTAGAATCTGTAATAGTATCTAAAATAAATTTAAAAGACATAATAGTAGGAGATAAAAATGCTATTCTAGTAGCTACTCGTATCTTAGGTTATGGTAAAGATTATAAGTTTGACTATTTAGGAGAAGAACATTCAATAGATTTAACTTCATTAGAAAATAAAAAATTTGATACTTCTTTAATTACAGAAGGTAAAAATGAATTTAGTTTTAAGTTACCCCATAGTGGAACTGAGATTACTTTTAAAATTATGGATGGACATGATGAAAGTAAAATAGATAGAGAAATAAAAGGACTTAAAAAAATTAATAAAGATGCCTCCCCAGAACTATCTACTAGGTTAAAACACATAATCACATCTGTAGGAGGAGAAACAGAACCAAAAACCATCAGAGAATTTGTTGATAATTATTTATTGGCAAGAGATTCTAGAGCATTAAGAGAATATATCACTAATAATCAACCTGATATCGATTTAACTCATGTTTTGGATGATGGAGAGGAGGTAAGAGTCCCTATAGGACTCAACTTTTTTTGGCCTGACTTCTGAAATAGTTCCTCAAATTAGAGTTAATTTATTCCAACAAATACATCAAATAGTATTCCATGGTAAGGGTGGATATGACTATAAAACAGTTTATAGTATGCCAACATGGTTAAGAAAATTTACACTCTCAGAAATTCAAAAATTCTATGATGATGAAAAAAAAGAATATGACAAGGCTAGCGGTAAAGGAAATTCCAACCTTCTTAACCCTGATGGTACAGTAAATACCCCAGAATTTTCTAAATTATCTAAACAGTACCAGGGAAAAAGTTCTTACAAATAATTTGTTCTCTTCATATTTATAACAAACCCATTTTTTAATGTCTGAAGATTTAAAAAAATTAAAACAAATCAAAAGAGAACTTGAAAGTATTCTTAAAGATAAAGTAAATATAAATGCTTTAGGTAGAGAAGAAATTGAGTATTATGAAAAATTATTAGAAGGCCTCAACAAAACCTCAGGCAAGTTAAAAGATTACCAAAACTTACAAGATACTATTAACAAATCAATTCAAGATGCTACTAAAGAAGTATTTGAATTAAGAGGAGCCATTGCAGCTTCAGTTGATGAAATGCAAGGTCTTAATGCGGGTATAAACAGATCTAATAAAGCATTAAGAGGATTAGAGAGTATAGCAAGTAAACTAGCCAATGATCAGGCAGATATTACAAGATTAAATTTAAAAGATTTAAAAACTCAACAACAGAAACTTGCACAAAACAAAGTTAATTTTAAAATAGCACAAGATACTCTTAAAAGAGAAAAAGATTCATTAGAATTCAAAAAATCCAAAGGTGAACTTGAGGGTAAAGAAGAAAAAAGGTTATTAAAAATCCAAGAACATTTACAATCTATCAATGCAGAACTTGATAAAGAGAGTTCCATTAATTCAAAACTTCAAAAAATAGTAGAAGCAAGAATTACACAAGAAGATATGTTAAATAAAAAAATTGGAGCTGCTCCTCAAATATTAGAAGGAATAGGAAAATCTCTTCAAAAACTTGGCCTTCCTGATTTTGGTGTATCTGAAGCTGTAGATGAAGCCAAAAATGTTTTAAGGTTAAAAGATGATGAATTTAAAGCTACTTCAAAGTTAAAAAAAGAAAAAATATCATCCTTAGAAACCGAATTAAAACAAGCTAAAGCCCAAAAGAAAAGTAAAGGTGAAATAAAAGAAATAACAAAAAGACTTAAAAAGGCCCACCAAATTGAAGAAGAAAGAGTAACATCTACTATGGCCCTTTCTGAAGTAACAGGTCAACTTGGGAAAAAACTTAAAGACCAATTAACTATCTCTAACCTAATTCAATCTTCTATAGCAGCTTTAATGTCTGCTATGTCTAAAATTGATAAAATAACAGGCAACCAAGCCAAAAATCTAGGGTTAAGTTATGATGAGAGTTTAGCAATGGTATCTAACTTTAATCAAATTGCCCTAAACTCAGACAATATAATGGTTAGTACTTCTAGTTTAGAAAAATCATTTACATCACTCAACCAAAGATTTCAAGGATCAACAGGTTTTACCAATGAAATGCTTGAATCTTTTACAGCACTAACAAAACAAGCAGGAATATCAGAAGAAACAGTTAGTAACATAGCAGTAATAACAGGAACACAAGGAGAAGGTTTAAAAAGTAATATCGCTTTAATGCAAGGCCAATTAGAAGTAATGAATGAACAAGAAGGTACTTCTTTTAATTCCTTCCAAACCTTAGAAGATATAGGTAAAGTAAGTAAAGCTACCCTATTAACATTAAGAAACCAACCAAAAGCATTAGCTCGAACTTTAATGACATCTAAAAAACTAGTTTTATCCTTTGCAGAAATGGAAAGTATATCTTCTAGTTTATTGGATTTTGAAGGATCTATTCAGGCAGAATTAGAAGCTGAATTGCTCACAGGTAAACAAATAAATTTAGAACAAGCTAGGTTATTAGCTTTAAAAGGTGATATAGCTGGGGCATCAGCAGAAGTAGCAAAACAAATAGGGTCTGCTGCAGACTTTGAAAGAATGAATGTTATCCAACAAGAAGCACTTGCTAAAGCAGCTGGATTAACAAGGGAACAATTAGCTAATAGTTTAATAGAAAGAGAAGCATTAGCTAGATTAGGAGGCCAAGATAAAACAGCTTTAGAAGCTTATAATAGATTAAAAGAAAAAGGATTATCTGATGAACAAATAGCAATTGAATTAGGAGATAAAAGATTAGCAGCCCAATTAAAATCACAATCTGTACAAGAAAGGTTTGCAGCTGCTATTGAAAGAATTCAAGAATTATTTGTAGATGTTGGTACTGCTCTTATGCCTATAGTTTCAGGTATTGCAGATGCTTTTGTTGGGGTTAGTAAATTATTAGGATATTTAAGTCCAATTTTAAAACCCTTAATGATAATATATGGTATTTTTAAAGGAATTCATTTGTTAGTAAGTGGGATAGGAAGAGGATTAAAGTTGATAGGTAAGATATCCAAAATAAATCTAGGTACCAAACTATCAGAATTAAAAACTCAATTAGGTATTGATAATTTAATGAAGAAGGGTTTTATGAAAGCTAAAGCTGCTCATGCTTTAAACAAATTAGGACTTTTAACTAATAAACAAGCGGCTTTTTGGAAAGGTAGAGTGACCCATTTTGAAATGCAAAAGTTAGGTCTGAGTAAAAAGAATTTAGGGATGGAGAATGCTAGTTTGATGACCTCAATCAAAAACACAGCACAAAAAAGACTACAAAACATATTTGGTAAAGAAGGATTAGTACAATCTTTTGCTAGAAATGCAGCCGAAAGAATCAACAACACCTTAACAGCCATTGGTTTAGGATTTAATAGAGAAAATCTTATTGTAAAGGGAGCAATCTTTTTAAAAGAAGAAGCATTAAATGCTTTAAAAGTTATAGGAAATGCTTTAGGGCTTACTTCATTAGGTACAACAGTAGCAGAAGGGGCAGCAGAAACTGTTATTACAACAAATAAAACAGCTCAAAATAGAAGTATGGTAGGAATAATAGCTAAGGGTCTTGTCAATTTAGGAATATTAGTAGCACAAGCAGCAGCTGCCATAACAAAAATATCAGTAGAAACCCTTGGTATTGGTACAATAATAGGATTAGCTGCAGCTGCAGCAGGTATAGCTGTTTTATATGCTATGACTAGACCTAAAAAAGCAGGTGATATAATGGGTAATGCTGATGGTAAGACCCAAGTATCCACAGCTGAAGGAGGATTATTTGAACTATCAAAGAATGATCAATTTGTAGCAGCCCCAGGAATTGCAGATGCAGCTAAAGCTTCAAATAAAGCAAAAACAAACGCAGCCCAACAACAATCAAATGTTATAGTTCAACAAAATAATGATAAATTAGAAAAAAGTATACAACAAACTAACCAAATATTAACAGTAGTATCACAAAAATTCAACCCAAAACCAATATTAGGAAGTGAAATAAACAACTCCACTTATATTGCTGCTTCTGGACTTAATTAATTTTGAAAAATGCCTTTAGTAAATTTACAAACCGATCTTAAATCACTCAAATTTGGTAAAGACAAACCAGGTGGGGGGAGCAGTAAACAACCCTATATTCAAACCCCGATCCCAGGAAACAATGAAGAACTTCCTGAAAAAAAACTAAATGCTACTGATTTTCTCCTCAGAGGTGGGGTAGAATCAGCCTCAGATTCATCTACAGATGTAATTAGATTAACAAAATATTTTACAGATTTTAAATCTGCATCAGGAGCTTTATTTGTAGCTAAACAAAATAGTTTATCATCAATTGCAGTAAGAACTCAAGCTAGTGGGAATGGTACTGGAATGGGTTTAAATGAAGGTACATATACCCCCCTCTCAACTTTTGCTCAAGCAGGAATTGGTTTTATAGGAGGACATGTAGATAAACAAGGTTTAAATTTAATCCAAGGAATTACAGTATATGGTCCTATATCAAGAAAAGGAAACTCAGTAATAAATCAAGTAATAGGAGCCCCAGATGGGACAGGTAATAGGTTAGTGGATTTAACCACCGAACATATTGGAAAATTTTCAGGAGAAAATTTATTTTCCTATTTTGGAGGACCTAATTCAGCATTAGGAGTCACAAAAACAAATATTAAATTTGCAACCGACAATAAAGGAGCAGTATTAAAATCTTTAAGTAACGAATCTTTTACTGAATCTTATAATCAAAACCAAACAGGGATTAAGGGTTCTGACACTAGTAGAGAAGGTTCTATATCTCAATTTAAATCTCCATTAGGAGTTTCTTCAAAATATGTTGAATTAAATGGAGGAGGAAAATTAATCTCAGATGGTCAAATTGCATATGACACAGTAGATGGAGGGATTTTAGCTGAAGTTTCTAAAGAGAATGGTATTTCATGGGTAAATGTAGATGGTACACTACCATCTCCAAAACTTCAAAATCCAACAAATTTATTTACATATGATATAGGATCAATGGTTGCCGCAAGATATGATGCAAAACAACCAGATTCCAATTTTAAAATTCATGATAATATAACAGCAGATGATGGAATATCTTGGAGACAAATTTTAACAAACCCCTATGCTACGGGAACTAAAGGTACTTTAGCTACAAAAGAATATATATCTAGAGATAACAAAACATCTAACCCTACAGATTTATTTTTATACGATATAGGGTCAATGGTTGCTGCAAAATATGTATCAAACCAACCTGGAGATCCTTTTGAAAATTTTGATATTCATGATAATATAACAGCAGATGATGGAATATCTTGGAGACAAAT
>CETN01078941.1_pt1 | contig 17257 bp, 21 predicted proteins | sample 531301 | NCBI WGS metagenome assembly CETN01 (sample SAMEA2622656, study PRJEB7988) | marine metagenome | isolation source: saline water (ENVO:00002010), including
ACAGATACCAGCGCAGTTGAACCAGATCAAACACCCGCTACAGGTACGAGCTTTAGTACAGTGTCAGATGAGTTTGCAGAAAGAACTGGTGGTCTTGCTGGTAAACTTATGGATACTTCAAAACAGGTCACATATAGAGGGTCGGGACATAAAAAGGGTGACGAAACTAATATAGTAGAATAACTACTTGATCTCTAAAGTTTTACTATATAAGTATAGTTAATGAAGTTCAGTAAACAAGCACAATCTGCTTTAGCAATTTCTAAAAGTTACGCAGAAGAATACAAATGTAGGTATGCAGGTACTGAACATTTACTCTTAGGTTTAATAGAGTGTGACGATGAATTCTTAAAAGAAACTTTCGAACGCTTAGAGGTTGATTTTATAGATTTAAAAGATGTTGTTGTTAGTATTTGTCAATTAGAAGAAAACAATAAACTTTTTAAATTAGATGCTGGTCCAAATTTTACCCCTCGTGTATTACGTATTATAGATTTTGCAAAAGGTTTAGCTGAGAAGCTTTCAAAAAACAATGTAGATGTAATACATTTATTTTTATCTTTACTTTATGAAAATGATGGTGTTGCGACTTCTATTTTATCAGAATATGGATTAAATTTTAATAATGTTAAAACAGTTATACAAAAAGAAATAGGTAATTTTGATAATGAAACTAAAATTCAATCTTTATCTATACCTGAAAGTCTCGAACCTTTTTTTAACGATCTTACATATCTAGCTGCAAAAAATGAACTACAACATACTTTTTCTCGTGACGCAGAATTTGATAAAATATATTTAGTGCTTGGTAAGAAGCATAATACAAATATTATTATTAGTGGTGAGCCTGGTGTTGGAAAAAGGTCTGTAGTTTATGAACTCGCAAAACGTATTACAAAAAAACTCACCCCACCTCATTTACAGAACAAAAAAATTCTTGAATTAAAATTAAAAACTCTTATTAGCGGAACAAAATTTAGAGGAGATTTTGAATCAAGAATTGATACTCTTCATGAATATCTAAAAAAGAATAATGATATTATTTTATTTATTAATGATATAGCTCTTATTACTAGACTTGAAGGTACAACAAATATAGAAGAATATTTTAGTGAACTGTTTAATAGAGATGATATTAATTTTATTGGTACGTGTACAGCAGATGACTATAAAAAATATATTGATGATATTACTACTATAAGTTCTAACTTTGAAAATATTATAGTTAAACAAACAAGCAATAAAGAGACGAAAGAGATTTTAAACACTATGATACCTACATATGAGAAATATCATAATGTTAAATTTGAGCGCGATATTATAGATAATGTTATAGATTTATCTAGCCGATATATTGTAGATAAAAGTCAACCTTCCTGTGCATTAGATCTACTAGATGAGTGTGGCTCATATATTAAAAACCAAATAGGTAGTACATCAGAACAATTGGTACAGTTACAACAAAAAATAGATAAATTAAATGAACAAAAGCTTGAAGCAGTAAAATCTTATGATTTCGAAACTGGTCTTAAATTATTAAGAAGAGAGACTACATTATCTAATAAGTTAAAAAAGGAACTCACTGACCGTAAGCAAGTTGAATTTGATAAAATTATAACTCGCTCGATAGTTAATAGAATTGTGAGTACTAAAACTGGTATACCACTATCAGATATATCAGGAAGTAGCTTACCTGACTTAAATAAAGTCCAGAAAAAATTAACCGACAAATATGTATCTCAGAAAAAAGCTATCGATTCTATACTGTATCATTTTAAGAGAGTTAAAACTGGATTACAAGACCCAAATAGGCCACTTGGATCATTTCTATTTATAGGGCCTACTGGTGTAGGTAAAACATATTTATGTGAGCTTATTTCTGAATACTTTTTTTATAATAAACAAAACTTTTTAAAAATAGATATGTCAGAATATATGGAACCTCATTCAGTTAGTAAATTGATTGGGTCTCCTCCAGGTTATGTTGGTTATGGTGATAGGTCTGTTTTATGCGATTTTATTAAAAACACTCCATACAGTTTAATATTACTTGATGAAATTGAAAAGGCTCATCCAGATGTTGTTAATATATTTCTACAAGTTTTAGATAAAGGTGAATTAACTGATAGTGTAGGTAGAAAAATAAATTTAAAAAATTGTATTATAGTATTTACTAGTAATATTGGTGCTGATTTATTTGATAAAAACGCAATTGGTTTTGGTAGTTCGGCTATTAGTTCTATGGATTTAGAAAACTCGTTACAGAAATTTTTTAAACCTGAGTTTTTAAATAGATTATCTGAAATTATTAGATTTGAGCATTTAGATCAAGATGACATATATAATTTAGTTGATATCGAAACAAAAAAATTCGTTGCAAAATTACAGCAAAGTAACAATATTTTGTTTGTGTTAGATGATGATGCGCGTGAGTACATAGCTGAACAAGGATATAGCCGCAAATATGGAGCTCGATTCCTTAAGAGGTTTTTCGAGAAACATATTGAAACAGAAATAGCGACTCATATTATCCGAAGTAAAACTAAGCTCAAAAAAATCACTTGCAATTACTCCTCTAATAAGTTAATATTTACCACATGCTGATGCATTCATATAAATTATTAGTTAAGGATATTTATACGAACGAGAAGAGAGAGATTGAATATTCTTCTCCAAATAAAGACCCACGCCTTGTACATAAAGAAGGTCTTAAAAAAATTCGTTATGAAGAAGATATCGAAAAAGTATATACAAACGCTAACGCAAAAGAAACTACTTTTAATCGCTTAGTATATGATAAACGGAAAGGATTTTTAGACTAATGAGTAATACAAACACAGAAATTCTTGAAGCATTAGTTGCTATTTACGTAGCAGAAGAAAAAACTGCAGGAGCAAATTTAAATAATTATTTAAACAACGCAGCAGGTATTGGAGAACATCCAGACATTGTTGCAGAAGCTAAAAAATTAGTAGAAAAAATAGGTGCTGCGCGAGCTAATCGAGAGCTTGTTAAATCTATGCTATAAGATTCCCCCTTGCAATGTTAGTAGACCTAAGCGCCTTCGGGCGCTTTTTTTATAAATAATTATATGATACCTGCAGAAATTATGACGATGTTCGGGGGATCTATCGTAGGGTTCTTTTTTAAGATAGTTGCCAAGCGAGCTGAAAACGAACAAAAGCGTTTTGAAATGCTCATGAAAGAAAAGGAAGCTGCTGATGCCTCTGCAGATAAAGCTGTACAGCGTGTTAGTGTAGATGCGGGCAAGTGGGTTCGACGTATAATTGTTATTAGTGTTTTGTTTGGAGTTATTCTAGCTCCATTCGTAATAACATTCTTCAATCATCCTATAGTAGTAGAAGAAATGATAACTAAAAAGGTACTATGGGGATTGTTAGGGACTAAGACCGAACCTGTGTTTGTCGAGATTGAGGGATACTTGTTAGTACCTGAGATTCGACAAGCTTTGACTGCTATTATTGGTTTCTATTTTGGGCAAGCAACCGTAAAACGTTAAACTTGATATTCGTAAATAATTAATTAAAATAATTATTACGAATGAATGTAGTTAAACGCGATGGAAGAACGGAAGAATTTGACGCTAACAAGATCCACGAGGTGTTGTTTTGGGCTACAAAGGACATTAAGGGGGTCAGTGTCAGCGATATCGAAATTAATGCAAAGCTGCAAGTGTTTGATGGTATTAAGTCTTTTAATATACATCAATTATTAATTCAATCTGCTGCAGATCTTATTTCAGAAGATAATCCCAACTATCAAATAGTTGCGGCGAACTTACTCAATTATTATTTACGAAAACAAGTCTTCGGGGTTTCGGATAATATGCCTTCCTTACTTGATGTTATTAAAAAGAATATTAAGATCGGGGTATATGATCCAGAACTACTAGAACAGTATACCGAAGATGAACTTGATCAGTTAGATAACTATATTAAGCATAATAGAGACTATCTTTTTGTATATGCTGGGCTCCAGCAATTAGTAGACAAATACTTATTAAAAGATAGGCAATCCAATAAGGTGTATGAGACACCACAATATATGTATATGCTTATCTCAATGGTTCTATTTAGTGATCAGAACAAAGATGTACGTTTACGTAAGATTAAAGCCTTTTACAATGACACAAGTACATTTAAAACCTCTTTGCCTACACCTGTTATGTGTGGTGTCCGTACTCCATCACGTCAATACAGTTCGTGCACACTGATAGATGTAGGCGATTCTTTACCTTCTATATTTCATTCTAATACAGCTGTAGGTTATTATACAGCTAATAGAGCTGGTATTGGTTTGAATATGGGAAGAGTTCGTGCTGTAGGTTCTAAGATAAGAAATGGTGAAGTAGTACATACTGGAGTTATTCCGTTTCTTAAAATGTTTGAATCTACTACAAAATGTTGTACACAGAATGGAGTACGTGGTGGTTCATCTACAACACACTTTCCTTTCTGGCATAAGGAGATTCAGGAAATCTTAGTACTAAAAAATAATAGAGGTACTGATGATAATAGAGTTCGTAAAATGGATTACTCAATTCAATTTAATAAGCTTTTTTACAAGCGCTTTATTGAGGATAAATCTATTACTCTGTTTAGCCCTCATGATGTTCCTGATCTGTACGACGCGTTTGTTGCTGGTTCAGATTCTTTTTATGAATTATATGAACAGTATGAATCATCTAGAAAGGTTTCGAAGACGAAAATATCTGCTCGTAAGTTGTTTATGCAGTTTTGTCAAGAACGTATAGAAACTGGTAGGATGTATGTAATGAATATGGATCATGTTAATGATCATAGTTCATTTCTTGATAGTGTTACTATGTCTAACCTATGTCAGGAAATTACATTACCTACTACTCCTATAGAACATATAGACGATGAAGAAACTGGTGAGATAGCTCTGTGTGTTCTCTCAGCTATTAACGTTGGTTCTATTAATAAATTAGATCAATTAGAAAAGATATGTGATAATATAGTAACCGCTTTAGATTACATTATTGAGAATCAATTATATCCAGTTAGCGCTGCTCTCAATATGAAAAAGCGTCGAAGTATTGGAGTAGGTATTACTAACTTCGCATACTACTTAGCGAAGAATGGAGTTTCATACGAGGATAAAGAGGCTCTTAAAGTTACAGATGAATTAGCGGAAGCTATTCAATACTATCTGCTTAAAGCATCTAATAATCTTGCGAAAGAAAGAGGTAAGTGTGAGTGGTTTGATCGTACGAAATATAGTAAAGGTATATTACCAATTGATACTTACTGTAAAGAAGTAGATAATATTGTTAAAAGAAAATATACATACGATTGGGAAAAGCTTCGGAAAGATATTAAGGAGTATGGTTTAAGAAATAGTACTCTTACGGCTCTAATGCCTTGTGAGAGTTCTTCCTTGGTGACTAACTCTACAAACGGTATTGAGCCTCCTAGAAGTTTAGTAACCGTCAAGAAATCTAAGCAGGGACTTATCCCGCAGGTAGTACCTGAGATACAAAAACTCAAGAACAAATATAGTCTTGCGTATGAAATGTCTGACAACAAGGGATATATAAACATTTGCGGAGTATTGCAAAAATATTTTGATCAAGCTATATCTGCAAATCATTATTACAATTTTAGTAAGTATGAAGAGAACAATCTCCCGCTTTCGGTTGTAGCTAAGGATATCCTATATTCCTATAAGGTTGGTCTGAAAACATTATATTATGCTAATACTGATGATGGTAAAACTGATAATGCTCCTGAAGAAAGTGATTGCCCTGGCGGTGCATGTAAGCTATAATAAGAACAGATGAAGAGTATTATTAATAAAGATAATGTCGACACCACTAAGCAGCCGCTGTTTTTTGGTGCTGGGTTAAATTTGCAGAGATACGATAAGTATCGCTACAAGAAAATCTATGACTTATTTCTCCAGCAATTAAGTTTCTTTTGGAGACCAGAGGAAGTAGATTTATCTGGTAAAGAGAAAAACGATTATGAAACTCTTACGGATCATCAAAAGTTTATCTTTACCAAGAACCTTGGTTATCAGATTCTTTTAGATTCTGTTCAAAGTAGAGGTATCAGTCATCTATTAGAAGATTGTAGTAATCCAGAATTTGAAGCCTTTGCAAAGACTTGGGAGTTTTTTGAGACGTTACATAGTTACTCTTATACATATATTATTAAGAATGTCTATCCGAATCCTTCAGAAGTATTTGATAATATCTTATCTGATCCAGAAATTATTAAACGAACAACGTCTGTTACGAAATATTATGATGATCTAATTGAAACTATTCCTAATGAATCGGTTGATGATAGGAAGAAGAAACTTTATTTAACTTTAGTTAGTATTAATATTTTAGAGGGTATTAGATTTTATGTTTCGTTTGCATGTTCATATTGTTTTGCTCAGAATAAAACAATGGAAGGTAACGCAAAGATTATTTCATTAATTAATCGTGACGAGAATCTTCATTTAGCTTCTACTCAAAACCTATTGAAATATTTACGAGATAATGAAGAGGAAGGATTCCAGCATATTGTAGAGCAATGTCGACCTATAGTTAAGACAATGTTTGAAGATGCTGCTAAAGAAGAGATGGAATGGGCTAGATACCTTTTTAAAGATGGTTCTATGTTAGGTCTTAATGATGAGATCTTAATTCAATATATGAAGCATTTATGTAATCGTAGAACTAAAGCAGTTGGTGTTGAAAATGTATTTGAAGATACTCCTAATCCTATTCAATGGATTAAAAACTGGACTGAAAGTAAACACGTACAGGTCGCTCCTCAAGAGACACAGATAGAAACCTATAAGGTAGGTTCATTCAAACAAGACACGTCAGAGACAGATTTTTCTGACTTTAATTTTTAGTACTCTTTGAACCATTAAATCTGGTTAGGTCAAGCTGCTGTAGAGGTTTTTCTATTTTAAGCTTGGCTAACCATTCATTTTGTACTACTAATTTACTACCACCGACGATTTTACCTTCATGGACATCATATATAAAAAAGACAGTCTTTACAATACCTACTCTTATAATTCGAGCTGGTTTTCCGTCCACGAAGACAACATCATCAGTTTTATAATCTCCTCCAACAAATACAAATAAAGATGCTGCTAGTTTTTTTATACTAGATTGAAAAAGTAATATTACTAAACCAGCAACAAACAACCAACCGTAATCTCCGATTAGATTTTTTGCCATGTTCTCTAGATGTTGTGGTTGAATTCCTGTTGACTCCATATAATTATTTAATTACGTTTGACATAAATAATTAAGATGAAGAAAATATTTAACATCATTAAGGAATATAAGAAAGAGATCGGAGGTTTACTTCGACATGCTGCTACTATAGCTGGAGGTGTTTTAATCGCTAAAGGTTCTCTTACTACTGATAGTTTCCATTTGATTTTAGGTGCTTCTACAAGTATAATCGGTACAGGTTGGTCGTTTGCTAATAAGATTTCTCAAAGAAAAGAAGTCAAAGTTGCTTTATCTACGGACCCAGTGACCGGTGATGTTACTCGTAAATTTAACGAGGAAACAAAAACTTGGGAAAGCGCTTAAGATAATGCATACAGGTTATCTTTATATTATAAGCAATAGATCTTGGCCTGGGTGGATAAAGGTAGGAACTACTAAGAATCTAAAAACTCGTCTGCAAACTTATCAGACGGGTTCTCCTTTTCGAGATTATGAGATTTTATATTCTATAAAGCATCCAGATTACCTGAAAGCAGAAAAGAATATAAAAATACAAATGGCTCATTTTGCTAAACAGATAAAAAATGAGTGGTATGAAGTAGATATAGAAATCGCTAAAGTTAGATTATCAGAACAATTAGACAATTACTTTTATGGTGAATGTGATTATGAAGAAAAATATGATCACATACCAGTAAGAGATTTTATTTATAAATAATTATAATGACATTTGATCAATTAAATGAAGCAAATGAGATTATTTTGCAAGAAGGACCTTTTGCGAAGGCTCTTGCAGCATTAGGTATTTTAGGAGCTACCTTAGGTAGTCCGGGCGAAGTACAAGCCAAAATGCCTACTCCAATAACTCAAGCCATTAAACAAGATCAATCTTATTACGATTATATTGCGCCGAGTGAAGGTAAAGGTAAAGCTGGTCGCCCCGGGTACGCGTACAAAGACCACAAAGGTTACTTAACCGTTGGAGTAGGCCATCTTGTTTTACGTAACGACAAAGCCTTACAACAAGTAGCGGGAAGAGATTATAATAGCGTTATAAGAGGTCGTGTACCGTTATCTGATAGACAAATGGAAGCTTTATTTAATATAGACGTACAAGCAAAAATTGCTGCTGCCAGACGAGCATTACCAGCATTTGACTCCTACCCGCAGTACTTACGTAATGCTATTGTAGATGGTTTCTTTAGAGGAGATTTATCAGGAAGTAAAAATACTTTAGGTTTAATGAATAAAGGCCAATGGAAAGCAGCCGCAAAAGAATATCTCAATCATGCTGGTTATAGAACTTCAAAAGAAGAAGGAACAGGTGTAGCTGGTAGGATGGAACGTAATGCAGCTGTGTTTGCTACTTATGGTGGTGGTTCATCTCCCCAACAACCAGTAAAGACCGACTTCTATACAGTTAAGTCTGGAGATACATTAAGTAAGATATCTAAAATGACAGGTAAGTCAATTAAAGATATAATGCAGAAGAATAGAATTACCAACCCGAATAAGATTAGTGTTGGTCAAAAGTTATCTATTTAGCGCCTCGTTCTTGCCAATTGTAAGATTTTTCATCCGTTGTTATCGGACCACCTTTTGCCCATGTATGACAAGCTCTCGCACTGTGACATTTAAAGTGATGCATCCAACAGTAACCTAATCTACCATCGTCATCAGATGTTTCTCCAGGCATACAAGCATCCATTCTAGGAGAAATATCAAACGCTACACAGTTTCCGCACAGAGATGCTCTTGCAGCCCTTTCGGTTGTCTTCCAGTACCTAGCGATTCTTTTCCAATAATTACCGGGCTCACTTACATTTAATGGTCCGTAATTATAATCTCGTATTGTTGCATCTCTATTCTTAGTGTTTAATGCTAGGTCTTGAGTTGCCGCTGGACAATCCATTCCAGCTTTTTCTAGTATTGTTTGTATTAATGATTCGAATAGTTTTGTCATTTTACCAGTCCTTACACGCTTGATATCTGGCCGTACCTGGTTTAGCAGAACTACATTTATGTCTTGCTCTAAAGCTTTTCCTTCTTTTAGTATTTGCCTTACCAGATACTTTCACACCTTTTTGACCCCAATGTATTCTCTTATAACCTTTACCGTCAGGGTTCTTAACACACTTCATCCACTTCTTACCTTTCGCAGTACTACTAGCTTTCTTAGTAGACTTAGTACATCTTGCTGCTTCATCAATATCTTCTTTAGAAATCTTAGCAGCTTGCTTCTTCATCTGCTTTCTATACTTTGGATCATTCTTCCATTTACTAGAAACTTTACCCTTCTTTTTAGCTTTGTTAATATTATCCCAAAGACCTTCGTATAGTTTATCGAATTCTGGTGTCATATCGTATAAATATTTATATGGAAACTACTAAAAAATTAGATAGTTACTTAAATGAATTGCATTGTCATTGTGACGGTAAGTCTCATGGTAAGAAGAAAAAGAAAAAAGTAAACGAAGATAATGCTGAACCTGATGGTGCAGGTATGGCTAAAACTGATTTATTTCATCTAGCTAACACATCTAAAGAACTACATGATATGTTAGATGATGAATATCCATTAGATGATTGGATGGAAGCTAAATTAACAAAAGCAGCTGATTATGTTAAGTCTGTATATCAATCTGTTGCATACGATATAAAGGGTGAAGGGGAAGAAACTACAAACGAACATACTACAATTTATATTACTACTCCTGATGCCAAATAATTTTAAAACATATTTCGAAGAAAATAATTATTATAATGATACTCTTCATCCTGATTTTTGGGATGAATTTGAGTTTAAAGAGGATATACTTAAGCCAATTTTAAAAATTGTTGACGACTTCGTACAGGACGATGATCATATTTCTGCTGAGATGATAGAAGATATACAGTTAACTGGCTCATTAGCCAATTATAACTATTCAGAGTACTCTGATTTAGATGTACATATACTTTTAGACTTTGCTGATATTAATAAAGATGAAGATTTAGTAAAGCGTGCGTTAGATGGAAAGAGATTTATTTGGAACCTTAGACATGATATAAAATTTAATGGCCATGAAGTTGAGTTATATTTTCAAGATATTCATGAACCTCATGTGGCTTCCGGTCTATTTAGTTTATCTGGCAATAGATGGATTAAAAAGCCTAAATACGAAAAACCGGAAGTAGATCACGAGGACGTAGTAAAAAAAGCTGAGTCGTTTAAAAAAGAGCTTGATCTCTTAGCTGATGCATTAGATAATATTAGCGACGAGAAAGAATTTAGTCTTATTAATAGACGTGCAAAGAAGCTTAAAGATAAGATTATGAAGATGCGTAGAGAAGGTCTCGCTAGTAAAGGAGAGTTTTCTGTTGAGAATCTCGCATTTAAAAATTTACGTAATGATCAGACTATAGCTAGATTAAATGATCTAATTATTAAGTCATATGATCTTATGTATTCAAAAGAAGAGTTAAAAGAGAAGGTTGGTTTAGAAGAATGGGAAAAAGCTATGTTGAGTGCTTTAGGTACCAAAAACGATAAAAACGCTCAACATCAAAAAGAAAAACCAAAAAGATATCCTATAGGTATATGAAAACATATAAACAATATTTTAAAGAGAATTATATTAAGTTTATTGATCCTGATACTGGTAAAGAAGTAAAGCGTAGAGTATCAGATACTTTTATTAATAGTATTTTAAAAAAGAAATCTGACAAGTTCGACTCTGCGTCGTATTTAAAAAAGATTAGAGATCATGGAGTAAAAACTGGAGCATTTGATAAGGGAGAAAATATTGACTCTAGAGATGTTGTTGCATTTTTTGACTTTATAAAAGAGGCAGTACCTCGCAATCAACTACATAATTTTTTAAAAGAATTACCAAGAAAAGATTTACAAGCTCGTTTTAAAGAGGAGCTTTCTAGGTCTAAAAAATTTAGCTTTTTAGATGTTTTAGATACTACGTGTGACCCGTCTTGCAAATTCGCTGATGCATTAGCAAGTAATCCAGTTGTACTTAAAATTAGACCAGCGTCTGATAGATATAAGACTCGTGGTGCAGCTGGTCCTGGTGAAGCATTTTTAGCTTTTATGTTTTCTGGTAGAAAACCATCTGGGGCTGGAGACTTAGAATTAGACGATATGATTGTTGAGTTAAAAGCCAATGGTGGTCGAATAGCTAAAGACTTAGATTTTCGAGGCCAAGGAAGATTATTAAGAAGTTTTTATCCAGGTATTAAGAGTACGACACAAGAAGCCTTACCTTTAATTTTACGTCATTTTAATCAATCAGAGACGGATTTAAGTATGTTAGATTTTCTATCTGCAGTTTCTGGAGTACCATCTGGTTTAGACGATCTTGATATTAAATATTTTGCCAAGAGACCGATATATGATCTCAAAAAATACCCTACATACAGAGAGTTAATACAATTGTTAGGACCAATACAAATGAAAAATTACTTCACTAAAATCGCTGACTTTAATACAATTGCTATATTTGATAATGATATAATTATAGGTTTTAGTAGAGATATTTTACAGCAAAAAACCTCAGTTCAAATACAAAAAGAGTTTGCAAATAGTGGTGTTATAATAGGAGCAAAACCAGCAGGTGGAAGTGCATATGATGCATCAGGGTTTACAATTAATGTATGAACGCAATCGGATTATATGATACAATGGTAATGGGTTATAGGGTTAAAGTACAACCTTATAAAATTACTATATTCGATGAAGACGGTTCAATTGAGGGTACTCAAATACCTAATAAGTTAGTAAGATATATTATACATGAAGGTTTTTGCGATGCTTGGCTTACAGAGAGCATGGCTATAAAGGTTAACGTTTATAGGATTAAAGATATATGATAACATACAAAGAATATTTTTTATTTAATGAAGGTGGTGCAGGAGGTCATATGCAGCATCCTTTTGATGTTGATTCAGTAAACTCTGGTCAAGATCTAATAGATTTTTTTAATAGAGCGCACGATAGTTTAAGTAACAATCCTGGATCATTAAAAATAGATGGCGTTAATGCTTCTATAAAATTTATAGGTAATGAATTCGCTTTAGATAGAGGAAGTAATAAACCAATAGACGTTGAAGGTATTACTATATCAAGATTAGGTGAAAGGTTTCCTGAAGGCCATGGAATGATTAAAGTTGGTACTGAAGTGCTTTCGTTTTTTAACGACGCGTTAGGTAACATACAACAAGAATTACAATCATTAGGCATATTAGATAACCCGAATGTGCTTTTTAATTTAGAATATGTTGATGGTAGTACTAATGTTCTAGAATATGATGAAAAATTTATCGCTATACATGGTTTATTAGAAATGTATCAAGCTACACCTCGTAGACGTGCTTCGAAAGAAATTAATTATAATCCTGAGGTAATGCAATCGTTGATAGAAAAATTAAACCAAGCTGGAACATTTAAGGTTTTCGGATCTGTTGACGTAGGTGTCGGAGAAAGGCCTAATTATGAAGCGGTATTAGCTCAAAACGTAGAAATACCATATGAACAATCTAGTAATGAAGTTAAACCGTTAAAGCAATGGTTGCAAGAGTTAAACTTACCTAAGAGAGTCAAGTTAAAGAGGCTAGATGGTACACCGAGAGAAGCAATAAGCAAAGCAAACTACATGGATATTATCTTACAGCAAGTACCTGTTGATACATTATATGAGAACCCAGACGAACAAAGAGCTGCTATTGATGGAGCTATTGTTTATCATGCAACAAGATTTTTAGGTAAAGCCTTACTCGAAACTCTCGATTCACCAATGGGTCGTGTCGACTCTCATGAAGGAGTTGTTATAAGAGATCCGAGAATTGATGTACGCCCGGTAAAAATTACAGGTGACTTTATCATTCAAGGTTTACAAAGTACATTCCGTAAATAGTGGTTTCCTAAATTAATTCTGTAAATAATCCTACAGGATGACTATCGTTTTTAATTTATTTGATTCCTCTTATAGTGGTAGTTTTTTAAGCTCATGGGTTAATTTAACTTCTTATCTAAATAAGACTGGTATTTATTATTATGTGTCTCAACACTCAAGCTGTAATGCTTTTTATGCTAAGCAGATGTGTTTAGGAGGTAACGTATTAGCTGGTCCTAAACAAAAGCCATATCAAAACAAAATTAATTATGACGTATTAGTTTTTCTAAGCAATAAAATTACATTTACTTCTACTACGTTTATTAAAACATTAGATAAATTTATGGAAAGTGATCATAAATTTTTATCAGGTATGTTCGAAGGTAGGTATAAAGCTAAAAATGAAGACGATAATTATATTATAGCTGATTTTTTAGACTTTGATTTAGTCTTTATTAAAAAAGGAATATTTGAGCAACTTACATATCCTTGGTTTAAGCCACATGTAAGCAAGAATAAAATAGAACAACAATACATAGATATTGATATATGTAATAGAATAAAAGAACAAAATATAGATTTACTTATAGATAAAAATATAGAATTAAATGAAAGTAATTTTAATTTCGTAAAAATAAAATGAATAAGACTATTATTATATGTTGTCCTGGACAGTCATTTACAGGTAAGTTTTTAACATCTCTTACATATTTGATTAGACATTTACATAGTAAAGGGTTTAAAGTTTTATTTAGTACAACATTTTCTCGTAACATATATGAAGTACGTAACAAATGTCTTATGGGTGACCCTAGTAATGGTCCTGATCAACAGTTATTTAACGGTCAAGATTATGATTACATATTATGGCTAGATGATGATATTATTTTTACTCCAGAAGATTTTGAAAAGTTATATAAAGAGGATAAAGATGTTATATCAGGTTTGTATTTAATGGCTAATGGAACTCAGTTCGCTGCTGTTGAAGTGTGGGACGAAGAATTTTTCAAAGAAAACGGGACGTTTGAATTTCTTAATAAACAAGATATATCTCATAGGTTATTACCGTTTAGTGTTGAGTATGTTGGTTTTGGATTTTTATTATTTAAAAAAGGAATCTTTGAGCAATTACAATATCCATGGTTTGAGCCTACATTTTTAGAGATAAAAGATTGTATTGATTTTTCTATGGAGGACGTAACTCTTTGTATAAAATTGCGCAAATTAAATATCGACGTTTATGTACATCCAGATGTTGTTGTAGGTCATCAAAAGGAAGTTGAGTTAAAAATATGAACGCTGAAACACCAGAAGAATTCTGGTATCAAAATATAGCTAAATATAGTACACCACCAGAACCTAAACAATCATTTCCGTCTAATGTTGTTGTAGAACAACTTACAAAAACTAAGAAATCTGAAATATGCATATTTGAAGGTTATTTAAAGAATGGAGATAGTATACTTCTTACATATCCGCGTAATGCTTCTCTAGATGGTACCATAGTTGTAAAGAATTTTATTGGTATGGGAGTAGGGAAATGTGATTATGACGCTCAAATACACGTTGTTGTTTATGATTTAGATTATCATAAACCTATGACTGATGAATTCTTTCTTTCTCTACTGCAAGATAGTTATGGTTGGGAAATTAAAGACTATGGGGATTTATCTATATACTAGACCATAAATAATTAATATGGCTAGCAAAGATTTCATAGTAAAAAACGGTCTAAGGATAGGAGGTTCATCAGGGACCGGAGGCTTAACAGCCAGTAACGCGAGTTTTTTAACCAGTCTTAGCGCTGCAGGTATATGCGGTGCTGCAGGAACTGGTTTTGCTACCGGAGCAACTATAGCCCTCGCAGGAGATGTAACTGGTTCAGTCGACTTAGATACCTTAGGTGGTACTAAAACAATTACAGCGACGATTGCTGCTGATAGTGTTGCTTTAGGTACTGATACTACAGGTAGTTATGTTCAGTCTTTTGGAGTCAATACTACGTATCAAACACTAACCGGTACTATTGGTACAGGAGAAGGAGCTGACGTAACAGGGTTAGGTTTGTCTGCAACCGGTGTACATGCTGGTTCATATGGTAGTAGTACTGCTATTCCAACAATCACAGTCTTATCTGATGGTCGAATATCCTCTATTAATACAGCTGCTATATCTACAGATTTAACTATTGCTGCAGATAGCGGTAGTAATGATACAGTATCAATTGGTACTGATACATTAACATTTGCTGGTACATCTAATGAAATCGAAACTACAGTTAGCGATAATCAGATACAGATTGGTTTACCTAACAATGTCACATTAGGTGGAGATCTACGATTAAATGGTAATTCTATTAATGATAGTAGTGACACAACTGCTATACAATTCGATGGTTCTGGTAATACAGAAATTTGTGGTAACTTAACAGTACAAGGAACTCACACTACTCTTAACACATCTGTTACATCTACTACCACAGCTACAGAGAATAACTTTGTTATTACATCTACAGATACAGGTGCGGACGCAGCTCCAGATTTAAAATTATATCGTAATAGTTCCAGTCCTGCTGATAATGATAGAATTGGTAACATTATTTTCACAGGCAGAAATGATAATACACAAGATGTAGATTATGGACAGATTGTAACTCGGATTACTGATGCGTCGGATAGTTCAGAAGATGCCTATTTAACATTTAAAACAATGGCAGCAGGTACTCTTTCAGATCGACTTACTATTAATAGTGGGTTGGTAGGTATTGGTACTACTGCACCAGGCCATACATTATCTGTTGCAGGTACTATTAGTGCTTCAGGTGTTATTTATGGTGATGCATTTAACTCCGCGTCAGGTGGATCTACTATAGATTTTAAAGATGATGTATTACAACATGGCGCGTTAAGTGTTACAGGCGCTATAAGTGGTAATAGTTCTCTTACTATAAATGGTGATTCTACACTCGGTAATGCATCTGGAGATACAATAACTCTTAACGGTGCAACAATAAATATACCAAATGTTGCTGCTGGTACAGATAATACAGTAGTAATATATAACGGGTCAACACTGTTAACTGATGAGATTGATTCAAGGGTATGGGGTAGTACATTAATAGATGGTACAGGTAACGCTAATAGAATCGCTAAATTTACTGATGGAGATACAATTGCTGATTCTTCTATAACAGATGATGGTAATGCTATTATAATTGGTACATCAACAGGTACAACAGCTAATGCTTTTTCAGTATCTGCTACTGCAACAGCAGGTTCTATACAGTTTAATAATAATAGAACAGCATATCATTCTGTAAGTTCTACAATTGCTAACTCTGCATCTGGTACTTTAATACGTATTCCTAAAGCTGATTATAGGACTAGTAAAATAGTTATATCCGCTAAAGGTACATCTGCATGTACATGTCATGCAGAAGCTACAGAGCTGCTTATTGTACATGATGGTGCAAACGCGGCGTTTTCAACTGAATTTGCTATTGTACGTACTGGAGATCAAGTCGGTACATATTGTGCAGAAGTTATTGGTGGAGATGTTGAGCTTAGAGCGACAAACGAACTAGGTGGAAGTGCAACTGCCACATTTGTTGCATCAGTACATCATCTTGGAGAACTATAACATTAATATTAATTTATATGTATTTCAAAAGGGCCTTCGGGCCCTTTTTTTATTAAATAATTACGTAAGTGGATAGTGGAAACTTATGGCAACTAAAAATTTCTTTGTAAACGACGGGCTGAAAGTCAAAGGCAATACGTTACTTAACGGTAATACGTATACTGATGGAGCTTCAGCGAAACTACATGTTAAGTCAGCTCCTAACGGTACAGGTGCTAACCTAGCGAATGTTAACGGAATCCTAGTTGAGAATAGCGGTACAGGTAACACCAACTATGCTCTCAAACTCGCTTCAGGCTCCGGAAATATCTTTAATGTAAGTAACGCAGGTAACGTAGGTATTGGTGTAACTGATGCTAGTTCTATACTTCATATTGTCGGTCCTGGTACTCATCCTACGTCACTTGCTCACTTTGATACTCAATCTATTGCCCGTTTTGAAGCTGATAGTAGTAATGCCGTAAGTTTATATATTACAGAAGGTGCTGATGGATCTTATTTACAGGTC
>CETN01062448.1_pt1 | contig 17182 bp, 9 predicted proteins | sample 531301 | NCBI WGS metagenome assembly CETN01 (sample SAMEA2622656, study PRJEB7988) | marine metagenome | isolation source: saline water (ENVO:00002010), including
TAATGGATCTGCTACATCAGTATCTCAAGATGCAGAAAGTAGTATTGTGGTATATAAAAGCACAGCAGCTAAAGTATATGGATTGTGGGCTACATTAGTTTATGACGATAAACAAGAATCTGGTCCAACATTTATTGGAGATATTCATCAACCCGCATTAAGTGAAAATAAAAAAAGACAATTACATTTAGCATTTGCAGGTAGACCTACAGATAAAGATAGAGTTACAGGATTTAAAATATACTGGGGATTAATTGATTCTTACAATGTTGATAATAATGGTAAAGTAACTGGAGATGTAGGACAGCGTTATTTATTAGCAGAAGTAAATTATGAAAAAGGTGTAAGATTAAATGGCGAAAGTGGATTTTCTAAGTTTGGTGTTGCTAGTATAGGTGCTTCTGCTCGAAATGAATATTTATTTCCTCCCAATGGTTTTAGTACCAACCATTTAGTAGGTGCTACATTAAGTGATTTAAGTATAGAGGAACCATTATTGACAGAAAAACATACTGCTATTGGTAGAATAAATACTGGTGGTAAAACATCTACTGTAGTAAACAGAAAGCTTTATGTAGGTAATGTTCAATATCACGACAATAATAACATATTACAAACAAAAAATGATCGTTTAATGAAATCAGATACAAATAATTTTGATTTTTTTGATGCAGATAATTTTATAGATGTTGAAGTTAATGACGGAGAAGACATAACTGTATTAGAAAATTTAGGTGGTAGAATATTACAATTTAAACAAAACACTTTATTTGTTATTAATGTTAGTAGAGATATAGAATTTCTTGAAGGAACTTATGAACAACGTGGTTGTTTAAAACCTAGTCATTTAGTAAAAGCACAAGGATTTGTAGCTTGGATAAACAAGTTTGGTATATTTATGTATGACAATAGACAATTGATCAATTTAATACAAGCAAAAGAAACTGGACAAAATAAATTAAACTGGGATGCAATCTACAACGATAGTATGCAACTTTCTTATGTTCCATTTAAAGAACAATTAATTGTATTTAATAAAGGTGCTAATACACAAGGTAAAGGTAGCGTATATTTATATGATTTAAAATCGGGCTCATTTACTAAAGAAACTAACTCAGGCGTATCATCACTTGCCTATAACGTATATTCGACTACCAATGCCACAAATATTGTGTCTAACAACGATGGAGAGTTGTTGTTTATTAATTTAGATAGCAGTAATAACTATGAACTAAACAAATGGTCTTCTGCTAAAACATTTAAAAAGTATAAAGCAAATACCATATTAATGAAAACTAAAGACTTTACATTTGGCACTCCGAGTGTACCTAAAAATTTATGTCATATATATATTGCTGCACAAGAAGGCGATAATATTAAAGTTATGGTTTCACCTATTACAGATGGTGCTAATAATGGAGTTGCTGTAAATCCTAACATAAATGCATCTTTGAATGAATTACCTACTTCTAGTGACATGTCTTACAAAAAGATTGTAGTAAATGCACCTGAATTAAAAACTACAGCAAGTCAAAAAGTTTATGGATATAGCGTATCGTTAGTTGTTGTAGATGATAGTGATAGCGGAAATACAAATGACGATGTACAAAAAGAATTTGAATTACATGATATACAATTAGTTTATAGGGAGATGTTACCAAAATGAGATTAACTCAAGTAGTATCAAGATCAGGACAATTTTACGAAACGTTTGGTAAGATTATGAAAAAACCTCCATTAAACAATGAGGGCAATGTTGGGGATTCTGTAAAGGTGATGTTAGGTACACAACTTTATGAATATGTTAAAACTGACAAAGGTTGGGTTAGAAATATATTTGAAAAAGATTCTGTAGGAACTGCAGCAGAAGAAACAACAGAAGCAACAAGCACTAATGTACCTTTATATCAAGATTTTACAGCTACATATTCACAAACTGGTTCAGGTCCACAGGTTGCTTTATCTTGGACTTGGGATAGTAGCACTGGTGTTACAGATCAAAAATTAAAACGTTCTTTAAAACCGCCCTTTGGTACATTTGATACGGCTAAAATATGGAATGGTTCTGCTTTTGTTACAGATAATGGTAGTATTGTTTCTTTTGCAAATAACACTACAACAAGCTTTACGGATACAACTGTAGAAAATTCTGCTAATGTAGAACCTAATACTTATTTATATACGATTGAAGCATCTTACGGTGCTTCTACTGTAGGACCAGAAAGTGCACAAACAACAACTGGTTCTGTATTTGTAGGTACTTCTTATAAGCAACGCATTGAATATACAGAAAGTGGTAGTGGTGTATCTGATGGAGATATTGTTTCTGGTGGATGGACAGATGGTAATTTAGTTGCTTGTGCTGCACTTACTAATGTTGGATCTATATTAGACACGACTGCAGGTCAGGTTGCTTTTGATGTTATATCTCAAGAACAGTTTTATATTTATGGAGATTTTACTTCATTGGAGTTTGGTGCGGGGGAAAGAATATATTCTAATGCTAATTTAAGCACTGCGTTCAATAGCGGTACTTATTACTATAGAGAAGGTTTAGGTTTGTTTGGTTCTGAACCTAAGATATATAAAAGCGATAGCAATGGAGATATTACATTTTTTAGAGGATCGTTTCCTAACGCTGTTACATCAATTGGATTGAATGGAACCGTAGGCACAACTACTATACCTTTACGTATTACAGCAAATACGCAAGTAACAAATAATTTTGTATTATATAAAAGACCGCACGGAGGATCTTGGGATTCAGGAACTAATATAGCGCCTAGTGCTAAGGGTTATGCTGCAAATACTTCTGTAAATACAGACATTACAGTAACTGGTTTAGCACAATCACAGCGTTATGATTTTAAAGTAGTAGCACAAGGATTAACAGATAGTGCAGAAGTAGAAGTAAGTAATGCTAATTTAACTACTTCTGGTACTGCAAGCCCTACTGTTAATGTTAGTCCTTCTAGCGTACAACACGCTCCATCAAATAGTGCAGGATTTTATTATTCTGATGTAGTTACTGTAACGGTAACAAATGGATCTGGTAGTATATTTATACAAGGTGTACCTCAGGGTACTTCTTTTCACGTTCCTCAATATAGAGTAGCAAGTAGTGCTAGTGATAAAATTACAAGTGGCGGTAGTTGGACTACTGCAAGTACATATCCTTCAGATCAAAGTTCTACTATAACACCAAGCAGTGGAACAGTATATGTACAATTTAGAAGTCAATTAAGTTATAAAGCTGCAACAGATGAATATAGAGATGGAGTTGCAACATTTAATTTTAGAGAAACAACAAGTTCTGGTACAGATGTAGACTCTACAGTAGCAGGAATTAGATGGGCCTCAATACAACCATAAGGAGAAAATATGAATATAGGGTCAAAGCTAAGCACATATACAGCACAAGCTGGAGCTGATGTTGCTGTAGATAAAGCAGAAAGAGATGAAGAGTATAGAGATAGTCTTTTAGGAAGAGTTATGTATTTTGGTACAACAGCTATGTCTGGAGCACAAGTAGGTTTTCAATTAGGTAAAACATTACAACCTGTTGCTGCTAATTTTGCAGTACGAAGAGGTGCTAGAGATATGTACAATAAAAATAAAGAAATAGCGCCAGGTGTTACACCTCAAGGTAATTATGATAATTTTAGAGATTTTTATAAAAGCGTATTTAAAGAGCCAGCTAGAGAAGCTATGAAAGATGTTGGTCCAATGGAAACAATTAAAGATGAATCTGGTAATGTTATTATAGAAGGCGGAGATAGAACAAGCAGAAAAATGATGGATAAAGCTAGGGTTAAAGCATTTTATTTAAACTCAGTTACAAACTATCAAAATACTACAACTCAAGACGGAGAAATGAAATTTAAACAAACTACTCCAATTAGAAATATAGCAGATCTTTATCCATCACAGCGTATTGCTAATTTTGGAAGAAATGTTATACAAGGAATTACTGGACTACAAACAATGGAAGTTAAAAATGAAGAAGAAGAACAAGGCTTGTTGGATTATTCTAACGCAAATATGGCGTTTGCTAGACAAGATATGGAGGAACCAAATGTCTAAGTTTGAAGAAAAATTATATCAACATATGAAGTTACGTGAAGGTTATAAAAATGAAGTATATTTAGATACATTAGATAAACCTACTTGCGGTATTGGTCATTTATTAACTGCATCAGAACGTGAGGATTATCCTGTAGGTACTGAAGTAGATGATTATAAAATTAAAGAATGGTATATGGAAGATATTAGTGTTGCACTAGAAGCAGCAAAAAAACAAGCTAGTATATTGTGTACAGACGATGATGATATTGTTATAGCACTAACATCTGTTAATTACCAGTTAGGTAGAAGTTGGACTAAAAAATTTCCTACTGCTTGGAAATGTTTATGTCATAAAGAGTATGATCGTGGTATAGATGAGATAATGTATGCAGATAAAAAAGCAGGTAAATATTCACGTTGGTATAAACAAACACCAGTACGTGTAGAAGATTTTGTAAAAGCAATTAATAAGTTAAAGGAGATAAATAATGGCTAAAAAAAATATAGTTAGTCCAGATAGGCAACAACCGCCTATGGCTAAGAATATAGAACCAAATATGGAAGATGAAATAACTATGGGTAAACGTGAAGCAAACGCTGCCTATGCACCATATTTTAACGAATACAATTGGTTGAAAGCTATATCACCTAACTTAGTAGTAAAGATAAAGGAGTAATTATGTCGTTAGCATTTATAGGAGCAGTAATAGGAGCAGCTGCAACTACGGCCGCTGCAGACAAAGCAAGACAAGAAGGTAAAGCACGAAGAGGAACGTTACGCCAAGTATTTGGAGATGTACAACAAAATGCTTTAAGTTTATTACCAGAAGTTCAAAACAACGAAATACGTAGATTAGAACAACAAGCAGGAAGATTTGATTTGATGACAGATCAACGAGTATCAAGATTTGATGCTGCTGAAAACAATATAGGTAGAACAGGATTTTCTAATGTAGGTTCTGACATTATAGATCCAACAGATGCATTTACTGGGTTAGATTTAGCTTTTCAGGCATCTAATCAAAAAATAGCAGAACAAAAACAATTAGAAACAGATGCAATACAAAGAACATTCTTAGACGCTGCTAAGTCAGCTGCACAAGGTGGAGCAGTATTGTCTACAGATTTTGCGCAAGCAGTACAAAATAAATATGGAGGAGTAGGGTAATGGCTAGTTATGAAACTGAATTTTTGCAAGCATTAAATATGGCTTCACAAAGTGCTTCTGGATTATTAAAAGCAATACGTGAACCAGACTATGAAGAAAAGCTTGCTATGGAAACAGAAAAAAGAAAAGAGTTAATGCAAAAACAAGCAGAAATTAATTTAACGTACTTAGGTGAACAGCAACAGTTTGAAGGTGGACAGTCAGAGTTAGATAGAGATTTAAAACGAGATTTAAATACAGAAAATAATCAAACTACTATAACTGTAACTGACAAAAGAATAAAAAGTGCAGAAAAAATGAGTGATAACGAATTAGCATCTCGCAAATACCTTGCAGAAGGTGGTTGGGCTAGTAATGAAAAAATTACTAGAATGAATAATGAATTTGGTTTAGACAAAGTTAGACTACATGGAGAACTTACAGAAAAAAGAGATAAGTTGTTGCAAGGATTTAAAGTTGATAATATGAATTTAGAAACAACTAATATAATGAAAGTTGCAGCACACCAAGGTATTGTAGATGCTAAATTATTTGAAAACAACGCTGAGGTAAAACAACGAATAGGTCGTGAAGATGTTGAGTTTATGTTAAAGTTTAACACACTCGCTCCTGTAAAACAAGCAGAATTAATGGATCAAGAATACATAGATCCTATTACAGGAGAAGGTACTGGAAAAACCCACGGTGAAATGGTTATTAGTTACACAACAAAAACTCATGCTTTGATGAAAGATGCTAATTTTAGACAACAATTAAAAGATGCAGAAGGGAAACCAGTTAGGGATTATGTTTATCAAAATATGCCTATAATGAATTATCTTTTTGATCCTACACCTAGTCAAAGAACATTTTATGAAGTTGAAAAAGAAAAAGATTTTGATTTTAATATGAATTTACAAAACGAAGCATTTAATAATTCACTGGGTCAACAACTTTTGAAAAACGAAATGTTTGGTGGTGTTGATGACAATACAAAAGCTAGTTTATTAAATTCTGCTTATGGTCAATCTGCTATGTATGGTAATATGGATTTAGATAATCCTGTTACTATGAAAGCTATTAACACTAAATTAAGTTTTGATACTGACAATGCTATAGCAAGATTAAATCAATCGTATGATAGTATGCAGTTTCCAGATCAACCTAGTACTTTATTTAGAGGTAGTAAGGCACATAGCAAATTTTTAACAGAAGGAGCTAATGTGTTTAATGATTTATCTGCAAACTTATTAGTACGTTCACAAGCTTTAGCTGATATAGGTCTTACTAATGCTAGTAAATCTTTTAAGAAGGAATTAAAGCAGGATATATTGCAGGGTATTAAACGAGCAGAACGTTTAAAAAGTTCCGCTAAAAAAGTTAAAAATGCAGATAAAGGATTAATTGAAGGCATCGAAAAAAGACAAGCTATATTACAATCATACTACGATCAAATAAACTAATATGGGATTAGACAGAAGAATACAGCTACTAGAAAGCGCTTTAAATTCTGGTAATCTGAACGAAGATCAGTATTTATTAGGCTTAAAAAAGTTCTACGACAGACTTCCTAAGACGTTTGACGCCCGTAGTTTGCGTCATATGGAGTCAAAACTAGTTGATGCAGGCTTACCCCTTACTGATGGAAGACAAGGCCAATCTGACGGTCTTTTAGCGCAAGTCACATCTGGACTATTAGAAGGGTTTACTACTTTTGGATTTGCAGATGAACCTGATACTTCTACTGAAAAGATAGCAAATTCACTATCTCATTTAATTGGACTAGCTCCTGGTGTTGTTATGCAGGCTATGAGTGGTGGTGCTTCTGCTACTGCTTTAGTTGCTAGAGGTCTGAGAAGACAAGCTAAGTCTAGAGGCATAAAACAATTTGATACTGTAGCAAATAGATTAGATGACGTAGGTAAATCATTACAATACTCTAACAATAAAGTTGCTCGTGGATTTACAAAACTTACAGAAAAACTACCAGGGGGTAAGGCATTTAGATCTCCTATGCCTGTAGGCGTAGATACTGTTACAGGAGAAAAACTATATGGGTTACAATCTATACCTGGTCTTGCTGCTAGTTTTATACAAAAACAAAGCACAAACTTTTTAAAAGAAAACAATATACAAGCTGCTAGCTTTATACATAAAAATGTATTCAAGAATAGATTTATGAGTGCAGAAACTCGTGACAATATTGTAAATCAATCTGTGCATTTAGGGTTGTTATTAGGTGCATCTGCTAGAGAACAAGGCTTAGCAGGTATGGGTCAAGCAGCTGTATCTGGCGCTATCGCTGGTGGTATTTTTGGAAGTATTGGTGAATATGCAAACATAGGTAGAATGTTATCTAGTACAAATGTTGGAGTTAGAACTGCTGGAGAAAAAATTGTAAGAGGATTTGCTAAAGCGTTAAAAGAACAACCTAATCGTAGAGATCAATTTGAAACAATTAATTTTTTGATGAAAGGTACTGCTGGTGCAGCATACGGTACTACTACTGCTAAGCTACACGATATGCCTTTAGAAGATCAGATATATGAAACATTAATGGCTGTATTCTTTTCTGTTAACAGTAGAGCATCTTTTGAAAATAGAGCTACTAGAGATATTTTTAATTCAGAAAAAATAATACCAAGAGATTTAAAAATGAAAGAAGCACGTAAGTGGTTGACTCAACAACCTTGGTATCAAAACGAATCTTCTGCATATAAAGCGTATTGGAGCAGATATTTAAAAGACATACAACGTCAACAAATGGATTATGTAACACAAAATTATTATGACATTGTTGCTATACTTGGACCACAATATAAAGCATTAAAAGAACAAGGTATAATTACTCCTGAAATGGAAGCCAAAGCTAAAACTGATTCTAAGACAAGACAAACTTTGTTAGAAAAATTATATGAAGCAGCAGAACGTACAGAAAAAACTTACGAAGATTTATACAATAAAGATCAAGTAGAACAAGAGGTAGCCAAAAAAGAATTTGAGTTTTCTTCTATTGAGATGGATAAAGAAGTTAGATATATAGAACAAGATACTTCTTTAGCTAGTGAATACTTACCTAAGCAACGTTCCCTAAAAAGCATTTTTATAGACATAAAACGTAAAGGTACTCCAAAAGCAAAAAATTTAGATGTACAAGAATTACATCAATTATTTAAAAAGAAAGCTATTGATAACAATTTTGTACCTGATTTATTTATTAAAAAAATAGAAAAAGATTATGGAATTAAAGTTACTCCTGAGCAAACAAGAGATTTGCAACAAGCAATACATAAATATAAACACTTAGATAAATTTAAAATATCTAGAATTTATTTAGTTCCTGAAGTATCTGAAAACAGATTAAAAGAACGTAAGAATACAGAACCTGTATTTGAAAAAGAAGCACCAGAAGTAGATATATATAATAAACCTATTGGTGGTAAAAAGTCTGGTACTAAAGAAGATCAAGGTAGTCGTCTTAATAAAATATATGCTAATAAAAATGAACAAGTACATTTAGATATAGATTATTTAACTACTGTTATATCTTCTAGATATTTTGACGCTACAGCTGGCGAATATAAACCTGGTTCTGAAATAAGCAATGTATCTCCACTTGGTATTGATATATTTGCTTTTCCTAGTAAAAAATCTAAAGACCCTGTAAATGCAGTTAGATTTATGACTGATAAACAGCTTGAACAAATACAAGAAGGTTTGAGTAAAGATGGTTTGTATATACACGCAGCAGTTAGTGATACTGGTAGATTGCAAGTAAGAGCATATCCTTGGTCTACAAAAAAGAATACTACAAACTATTTAAACGATAAAGATTTAAAAAAAATAGACAGAACTATACGTAAAGGCGTTGAAGAAAAAATACCTACCGATCCTAAAAAGTATAAAGAGAATGTTGCTTTTGTAATTTGGAGAATGAAAGAATTAAATCTTTTAGACAAAGAATATACAGCAGATAATATTATAGAAAAATTACCAGAGTATATAAAGTCAGAACCTTATACTGATGTTACAAAAATGCAAAAGTATACAAAGCATATGACAGGAGTAGAGGTTCCTATTGATAAAGAGTTTATTAAAGATGAATATATTCATATGGTAGTATCAGATTTAGAAGGAAGTATTAAAGGCCTTGGTAAAGCTATGGAAAAATTTAATTCAGGTACAGATGGTGGTAGTTTATTAAGAGCTGAAAAGTTTGATAGACTAGCAGAAGCATACGGATTAGATCCTGAAACAGGTGTTATTAAAACAATACATTTACATAGACCTGGAAACTTTGAAGACGGAAGTAATCGTGGTACAGTTATTATTAAAACAGCTACATTTAGAATGCCGCCTGAATTACAAAATACTTTAGATAATGATCCTAAACTGAAAGACGTTGATTATATTCATTATGATACAGGAGTTAAAGAGTATAGTGGTAAAAGAAGACCTCTAGTAGATACACAGAATGCTCTTCTTAGTTATATAAAAGATTCCAAATGGAAATCAAAACTTGAAGATAACTATATTAATTTAGATGTATATGAAAATTTTAGTAAGCTAGAAAAATTAAAACTATTAAGACAAGTTACTTCTAATTTAAACACTATAGATTTTGATCCTAGTACCCCAGAAGGTTCTTTGTTTTGGAAAGAATGGGCTACTATTATTAACAAATCAGCAAGAGGAGATAAAGATGCTAACTTGCAAGTAGAAACAGCTTTTAAAAATAATCAACCTATACCAGATAAAATAGACATAGACTCTATAGATATACGTTTTATTGGAGATGTATTTTATAATAGTCCTGATAGTCTTACGGCTAGAAGTTTATTACGTAAATTATTTAATAGCGATAGAAATGCTGAGCGTGATAGAAAAATCGAACAATCATTTAATGACTATGGTATTGAAACATATAATAAACAATTAATTGAAGATTATTTAATTAGTACAAATTTTGAACCTGGTTCGTATATGCGACCAGGAGTATTAGATTTTATTAACGAATCTATTTCTACTTATATGTTTAAAAGACTTACTAGACCAATTGTAGAAGAATCGTTTAGTTCTAAATTAGGTTTATATGATTACTTTGTTAGAAATACCAAACACACATATAGTAAAGCATCAAAAGGTTTAGCAGACAATGAGTTTATGTTATATGAAGGTGCTAGAGAAATTCCTATTACAGATCCTCTTACCAACAAGAAAACAACATTAGGAAAATTTTGGGATAAGTTTGAAAAAGAATATGCAAAAAATCAATCTTCTGAAACATTTAAAAAACTAGACGAGGCACGCAAAAATGTTATGTACATACGTTCACCTATGGTAAGTAATAGTGGTGTCCGTATAGGTACCTTTGTGGGCTTTCTAAAGGGTAGAAAAGGGCTATCGTTAGTATCAAATGAGTTAAATGATTTTTATATGAATGGTGCTGACAAGGATATTGACTCAGCACACGTATTTTGGAGTATGCCTAAAAATGTAACTAAAGCATATAATAAAGAATCTATACAACGTGGATTAGAACGTGACGGTGAAATGATTGGACTTGATGATCCTGTTATTGCTAAAGAGTTAGCTAAAGCAAAATTTCCAGAAACACAAACACGTGGTGAGCAGCTAGCTGATATGATAAGTGTTAATTCTAAAATTAAAAATGGTATTTTTAGTGCTATTGGTAAAGATAGTGTTGGATATATTACCAACCAATTTCAAATAGCTAAATTAGAAATGGATCTTATGAGTCAACGTGGGTTGTTAAAAGATAAACAACTTTGGCAAGATTTAAATATAGATCAAAACGTTGTCCAAAGTACATTTATTGATGCTAATAAACTATTAGACGTAGACTTACCTTCTGGTACTACACAAAGAGTAAGAAAAAAATATAAAGACAGTTTATTAGATAAAGAAGAAAAACTAGTAATGCGTGATATGTATAAACTAGTATTCGGTAAAGTACGTAAAGGTGAAGCTCCGTTAGATCCTGAAATAGTATCTCAAGAGTATTTAACAATGACTGAAGGTACTACAGGGTATATGAGATTGATAGCTCAAGAATTATCTGGATTAAAAATGGAAATAAATCCTTATAACATTATAGACAAAGAAGCTATTATACCTATGTTAAAAGATTTGTCTGCAGTAATGAAAGATCATCCGTTGTTTAAGCGTGCTAACCTTAGAAAGTTTGATGAATGGTTTATGGAAGGTATAGATGCAAAAGAGTTTGACACTATTAATAACTATCCTCCATTTTTATGGAACAAAGTTAGTGGTATTGTAGACTTAGCTAGTGCATTAAAGAAAGCACAAGCGTTTAAAGATCATGCTGTAAAAAATTTAGATATGGACCCGCAGCAAGTTGATAAGTTTATTGTAGATGTTATTGAAACAACATTTGAACAACGTAATAAAATATATCAAGCGTTTAACAGAAACAGACAATGGTATAAAAAACAAAACATTAGAAGTTATGGTGATCAAATATTATTTACAAAAGAATCGTTAAAAGAACAATTAGAAACATTATCTAATGCTAGAAAAAATATTGGTAAACCATTAAATCCATTAACTAAACGTTTAGTAGAAGATTTGTTTGATGTATTTTATATAGCTAATCCTGTATTAGATTTAAACTTTACTGGATTTAGAGGTCAAAAAAGATTTCAGTTTTTAGAAAATGTTAATTCTGCAATAGATGCATTGGTAAAAGATAAAGCAGAATTTGAAAAGTTAAACAAAGGTTCTGAGGAGTTTCCTAATCAATCTAAGTTAGAAGATTTGTATGAACAAAGAGGTGCATTGCAAAGAGAGTTTGTAGGTTCACTGCCAGACTTAGAACAAACTTGGTCAATAAAAGCTCGTAATAAGCAATATATGGCTAGAGAAAGATACAATGTATTGTTACAAGCATCTAAAGAAAAACAGGAAAGAATAGATCAATTTAAAAAAGACTTCGATTATGATAACATTATGGATTACATAATGGAAGACATTACGCCTCCATCTAGTTCTATGGCCTCAGAACCAGTTGTTATAGATCCTGCTAAACCAGCAGTAAACAAAACTAAACAAATGATTCCTGATTTTATTCCTATAGATATTTTGACTGATCCTAAAGCGTTAGATGCTTTAATTATTAGAGCAGAAAAAATTGCTAAGAATCAGACACCTGCTATAAAAGAAGATATTGCTAGACTTGCAGATGTTGTACAATATCAAATTGCTAATGGTAATCCTGACATACTTTATAATATGTCTAGTCTTTACTCTTTGTTTTTTCAAAGAGCAGACAGAACAATTGATTTAATACAGGATGTATCTGGATTAAGATTAAAATATTTTGTAAAACATATGGAAAATGTATACGGTCCTTCTGATGCTTATAATCAAATAAGAAGAAATAAACAGATGATTAATCAAGCAGAAAAAGAATTATACGTAGATATAAGTCAAGAAGTTCCCTTAAAAACATTTGTACAATACGCTAAAGAAAATAATGTATTTACAAAAATGTTAAAAGATAAAGAGTTGTTTAGAAAAACAAACAATGAATACCGTGAATATGTGTTAGAGTGGGCAGATAAAAACGAAGGATCATTAACAAAGTTAGCAGATGATACAATAGGAAAATTATTTAAAGATGCAGATGCTATTGTATATGGATATAATAAAAAAAGTGAAACAATTATACCTTATAAAAATCAAGGTGCTTTAGAAAAAGATATGAAAAAAAATCCTTTGATAGAGCAAATTAATCACAATACTCTATCTAAAGTTATTACTGATAAAATAAACTTTATGTTTCCTTTAGATTCTAATATGCGTAGTCCTGAATGGTTTGACCAAATAACAGGAATATTTCAACGATTAGATAAATTAATTGCACCGTATGAAAAAAGATTTCAGTTAGATAGAGGTATTAAATTTAATCCTAAAACTAAACAATTAGATGAATATGGTATTTTAGTACCAACCTCTACATTAAAAACTATTACAGATACTATATATACTAATCATAGTATTGCTAATCAGTTAAAAGATTTTAATTCAACTTTAATTGGGTTTTATAAAAAAACATTAAACATAAAACAAAAAGGTTATAAAGATAATCAAGATGTTTTATGGGAAGTAGCTGTATTGCGTCATGTATTAGGAGAAGAAGGTCTTGGTCCTAAAAAGAAAAATACTTTGATGGAAGAACGATTGCAGCTACAAAAAGATTTAGATTCTGCTGAGTTAAAGTTAAAACAAATAACTAAAGATTTATATTATACAGACAAACAAGGTAATCAAAAATTTGTGAGTCCTTCTGAGTATGTTGATATCATTAGAAATGAAGTAATACAACCCGTAATGGATTTTGCTTTAAAAACTGTAATTGAAAGTAATTATAAAAATATCGAACAATCGTTTAAAGATACTGTTTATAAAAAAGAATATAAACCAGCTAGAACATTCTTGCCTGATAGTCCGTTTTATTATCAGCAAAGATTAGCTGAAATGTTTTACAATAAACACGGATTAATTAGTCCTGCTAGATTAATTGCATATGATAAAGCTATTAGGCTTAAACAAGATACAGTTTCTGGTTCTGAAATATTACGTAATCACTTTCATTTAGATGATATACAATTTATTAAATTCAGTTTAAATGTTAGAGAGCATATTAATAATAAATACTCTAATTATTTAAATAAAGCAGGTGAAATAAATTGGAGTCTTGTTGATAAAACACTAGTAGAAGGTAGTACTAAACGTACTGTAGGAGATCAGATACGTTCTGAGATACAATCTATTATGAAGAAAATGGATGCAAGACAAATAGAAGTTGGTAAATTTAAACACCAGAATGAGTCTTCACAGTTCTGGCCTTACATGGGTTCTTTTTTAGTTAAAGAAAATTATCAAAGAATTATTAATGAATATTTACCACAAGAAAAAGAACGTATTATGCAAAAATCTGCAGATCAATTGTTAAATAAAAACGATATACAAGAAGTTGCAAATAAACAATTGTCATTAGAAGATGCTAGAATGTTAGAGTATCAAAGATTAGAAAATAGTATTAAAGAAGTAAATACTTATGAAAATCCTTTTTTAGATAAAGATGCAATAGATATGTTGAATCAAATATCTACTAGGAAAGATGGTCCAATATATCCTGGACAAGGTATGTCTACACACGCACGTTCTAGACTTGAAAGAGCGTTACCATTCTTTAGAACAGATGGTAATGTTCCTTTGGATTATATGAATAGTATAACAAGAGGTCTTACTCAAAACATTTCTGCATTATATAGCAGAATATATTTAGAAACTTTTTTAAGACAAGGTAGACAAAACGAACAAATGGCTGATGTTATTGATCAGTGGCATAGCACTTTGTTAGATTTTACTAAAGGTTATATGGGTCATCCATCAACAAGAGATATTGAAGCACATGGTTTTGGTAAAAAAGATTATCAGTTATTAAAAGAATGGAAAGAAGCTGATTATGCACAATCTTGGAAATATGGTAAACTAAATAATGTTCAAAAGAAATTATTGTTTGACATGGAACAAGCAGCAATACCTTCTATGAATGAACAACGTGCCAAACGTAAAGAATTATTTGCTGAGCAAATTAGAAAACGTGGTAAAGAAATGAAAAATATGAACAAAGAAAAACGTGATGAGTTCATTGTAGAAAAAATTACACCAAAAATTAAAAAAGATTTTACTGCTTGGATGGCTGAAAGCACACAAAAAAATCTTGATGCATTAATTGTTCCTGAAAATATTGATAAATTAAAAATTAGATACACACCTAGACAATGGTTTAGTGATGAATCCGTAGGTAATTTTTTATTACGTATAGAAGAAAATGTTAATAAGGTATATGGTAAAGCTACTAAGACTTTATTAGGTAAAGAAAAACAAATGTTCCAAAGTTTACCTGAAGATCCAGCGGCAAGACATAGAGCTATGGTTGATATGGCAACGCACGTTAGCGATCTTGAGGGTAAGTTTGAAGTATGGAGTTTACTATTTCACCCTAAAGCAGCTATAACCAATACGTATGGTGGTTATCAAAACATTATTACTGATACTGGTTTTGAACATTTTTATAATGCTTTTAGAGAAAAATACTTAGTAGAAAAAATATTTGCTGGCAAAACATTTAGAGTGTACGATCCTAAGACTAAAACATTCCAAGACATTGAATTAAATAGTATGAGTCGTATACATAGAATGATTGATAGTTTAGGTTTACTTGAAGGTAATTTGTTGCAAGAGTTAACATATTTAACAGCTAAAGAACCAGCTAATGTTAAATTGTTTATGAGAGATCTTGTAAGAAGAGTTACTCAATACACTAAACGTAATAAGCTTTATGGTAATGATAAAGAAATAAACGAAAAGATTGATAATTATGTTAAAGAAACTATTACAGAATTAGCAGAAAAACACAATGTAAGTAGTTCAGCTATGGAGCTCGGTAGTGTGTTTATGTCATCAACAGAAAAACATTTAAGACGTAAAGCGTTTTTAGCACACTATTTGAAAGCAAGAGAAATATATTCAGACTCTAAAGGTAATATTAAAGTTACTGATGAGTTTTTAGTTAATAGTGCTAAAAAAGGAGTAGAAGGTTCTCAGTTTATTTATCATGCTACATACAGACCAAACTTTAGTAACACTGCATTTGGTCGTGTTATGACACGTTTCCAACCTTATATGTGGAATAGTATTAGACGTAGAAAACAGATCTTCGAAGACATGATGGCAGTAGAAGGTCATCCTAACTTTGAAGTTACTAAACGTTTTGAAAGACAAATAGCTAACGATACTATGACTATGGCACTTGCGTCATTGTTTGCGTATAGTATATTTGAATACGCATTATCACCTCCTATGAATATAATGAAAGATACAGCTGAATTTTTATTTGGTGATGAAAAAACAAGAGAACGTGCATTTTTTAATCAGTATCCTATACAAGCATTAGCACCAGCACAAATTATAACACCGCCTGCAGCAAGGTTTGTATTACCACATATCAACGCATTGATTGATGGTAGTTATGAAGCTTTCTGGCAGTATTCAGCGTGGACTTATTTACCTGGTGGTAGATTGTTTAGAGATATACATAAGACTGTTAATAGACCTGACTATCAACCATTAAGTGAAGCTATTATAGAACGTGGAACTGGTATTCCTATCAGATCACATAAGTGGTATAAACAACGATTACAACGTGAACAACGTAATCGTGAAACTATGTTAGAAAACTTAAAGTAAGTTATCTATTCTATTTAATAAAATTTTCGTCTTATTTTTTTTTGCAGACAAAAATTTTATTTGTTTTTTTAAAAGATTATTAATTTCTTTTAATTCATTTTTTATCATTATTAATTCTTCTTTTTGTAACTCCATATTTACTCCTTAGATATTGCAGTACGAATAGTTAGGCTTCGCCTCACTCGTAACATTTGTCGAGTGGTAGGGTACACACGCTCACTCTATCGCTTTCTATGTATAATCATCTATCCTTCGTGTATGTTGTTCTATTCCATACTGTCCTATAGCCTTTACTTAATCACGCTTAACGAGGACTATTTATACTGCAATATATTTTATTTATGATTGCGGCCTAGGTATAATCTCTATCACACCAAATACGAAACTATACAGACTAATGTATAGTTTGTTTTAGTAGCCAACCAAGGTGTCATTTTGAACCTAGGCCACAACATTATTTAATCAGCGCAACTATCACAGTTTTGTGGTCCTTGAACATCACTTATATTTACATCATCGTGATCTAATCTGTCTTCAGTTTTTCTCAAAACTTTATGATTATTTTTTTCTTGTTCAAGGATAATTTTCTGTGCTATAGACATAATTGCATTTATTTCATTCTTGCTCAAAGTCATCTATATTCTCCTTCTCTATTTGAAGTAATCTTAA
>CETN01078802.1_pt1 | contig 17171 bp, 31 predicted proteins | sample 531301 | NCBI WGS metagenome assembly CETN01 (sample SAMEA2622656, study PRJEB7988) | marine metagenome | isolation source: saline water (ENVO:00002010), including
ACAAAGTTAAGAGCTGGGATAACTTCGCCTTTGCTGTCTACATATTCCCTAGTCCAAACTTCAAAAGTCTCAGGTCCCTTATCATCTGGATCAGAAATAGATTGGTCTACCTTATCCGAGTAAGAAGATTTGTTGGGTCTTGAGTAGGCGCCTTGCCCAGTAGCCGAATGATCTTCTCTTGTATTAACTACATTAGCTTTATCGTAGCTAGAAATAATTATGGCTAAAGGCTCCTCTGGCAGATTAGGCATGGGTACGACATCAAAGTGGTGCAATTTCAATATTCTTAATTTAAATTTACCATCGACTGGTATGCACTGTATTAGGCATTGGTTTTGTAAAGCATAAAACTCGTTAGCCTTACTCATCATGAAGTCTGCTTTCATGTCATTGTAAATCATGTTTAAGACTGCTTCCTGGTCATCAGTAACATTGGTGAAATGTCTTTGAGGAGACTCTTTGTAAATGGATGCTCTCTCGCTTACAATCCTACGACTAAGGTTAGTGCCTGTTTGGATTGGCATCTCTTTTACACTTGATGCTGAATGCTGAGACTCTAAGTACTCTACGACATACTGCCTAAGCCTACCATTGTAGATCTCTGTAGCTTCAAATGATTTGTCTTTACGGTCTTTGTTCTCGGGACTTCTAATGTCTTTGAGTACACGTACTCTGTTCTCAGGTATTCTTAAATCCATTTAGTTACCTCTTTATTGTGAAAGCTCTCTGCTTAATACTAACTTCAATCGGAGACAACTTCCAGCATAAATAACCAAGAGCATCACTAATGTGAGTTAAGTCTTTGTTACTACCATCTAGTTGTCCATTATCTTTAAATGTAACTTGCTCTAAATCTCGGATAAGCTTCTTACATTTCTTCGGATCAATTATAACACGATCTTGGGCAAACAAACGATTCATATTGGTTACCCTGTCAATTACAAATGGGTTCCTTGTTGGCAAGCAATTGAATCCAGCTCCCTCTAGGATTCTTTTATCTGACTTGCCACTTGTCTTTCTGTTGGAGTAAGTAGAGTCGGCAACAACTGGAAAGTTTTCGTAACCACGTCTTTTAAGTTCCGCTGCCATCATGTAGGTATCTGATCCGCCTGTCATATATATTTCATCAAAGATATAGAATCGATTATTTTCAAAGTATCCAATACAGCTTGTAAAAGGTGTGACATTAAAATCAAGTGCTATGTAACCCATACGGCCGTCCCACTTAACATCCTTTACATTACGATCTCGATCAAACTGATAGTAGGCTTGTCCACCTGCACGGCTTACAAACTCACCTTCTAGTTCTTGCTTCACGCCTTTCTCATCTAACTGTGATGCCATATTATCGTAGAAAGAGTCTAGTATATGCTTGTTGTCTTTTGTTTTAGCCTTAATTGTTTTGTACTTTTTAGGATCGTATAGCTCACCTTGAAACAAGTCATATACAAAATTAAAGCCATTGGGTGAACTGGTTAGGAGAGTTTTGCCACTGCCATTCTTATCTCTAATACGACCTTGTATAGTATTGTATATTTCTATGTCTCTAATGTAAGCAGCCTCATCCATCCAAACAGAGCCTACTGTTATACCTCTGGCTTTCTCTACTGAGCCAGGATCTACCGATAAGCAAAAGAACTTTTTGGCACCATTGATAGTCAGGAGCGATTGTTGTTGATTGTAACTGAATGGGATATTCCATTCTGATAGGTTCTTAAATATCTCTGTTAGAACTGATCTTCTCAACTGGCCATACGATATTGCAGTAATCAAGCCGATTGACTTATCACCTTCGTAGTATCTTTTGAGTTCTTCTAGTAGATATAAGCACCCTAGATAAGTCTTGCCACTACCTACACCACCAAGCATAAGGACATGTGAGTAGTCCCTTAGTGCTTGTAAAGTATTATACTGGTGAGGCAAAGCCTTTATGTTAGTTGCCATCGTCCTTACTAATAGTGATGTTTATTGGTTGGGTATTGTCTACGTCGCTCTGTTCTTTGTCAGTCCACTTAAGGATGTTTTTGGTCAACCATACATAAGCGGTAGCATTACATTTTTCTAAATTACCAGTAGCCATATCAAGCCCTAAAGATATGTAATACTCTTGGCATTTTGCTTTTGCTATCTCTTTAGCTTGTGCAAAATCAGGATACTTTTCAACCCATTCATATATTGTTCGTTTACCAACATTAATATGCCCAGCAAATGAAACAAAAGAATGACCCTTTGCCATGTGCCTGATTAACTCATCACAATATTCTTCTTTGTATTTCAATGGGTAAGCCACTACAATTCCTTTTATAGCTATGCGTCTTATACATAATTTTAAACACTAACAGTCTTTTAGACTGTACGCAATAACAATTTCAAGGTAGTAAGAAAGGGAGCAAGTTAGAAAAGGATGTACTCACTCCCCTCTTACAAGGAATTCACGTAAATGAACGATAAAATTAAAACATATGAAACAGACCAAAACAAGGATTTAAATAAAGGTTTGTCTGATTTGTTTCTAGATCTCTACGAAAAGAGTGGACTAAATATTGATAGGCTACGACAAAAAGACACGGAAAAAAAGATCAAAAATCCAATGTCGATTTATCGTAACCATCATGGAAGAATTAAATGATATTACTCAAGAGCTTTCTTTTCAAGTATTGACCTAGTCTTTTTTGAATTATGTTCCATAATGTCATCAAGGCTGTATCCGTACTCAGTGATTAAATTAGTCAAGTAATACAAACAATCACCTATCTCGTCTTTGATGGTCGCATAGTCAAGGTGGTAATCGGTATAGAACTCTTTCTTTTTGATAAGATTAAGTAACTCCCCCACCTCTCCGGCCAGACCAATGGCAAGGTAACTCTTAACCTTGTCCACCTCCAGACCGTCGAGATATTTGGTGAGAGCACAGTTAGCTTCATATGTTTTGGTGTTCATAATATTCCCAGCAAGGATAATAATGTTAACCAAAATACTATTACATATAAAACAACTATGTATCTTAAAATGTATCTATCCATATTTAGAGACTAATCTTTTTTTTGTGGCGACCTTTGTTGTGGTATTTTACTACCGCCTCCTTAAAAGATGAGGATGACCACGTTTTTATAGGTATAAATCCTTTATTCGTTAGCTCCCTAAAATACTTATTAGGATTAGGTTGTGATAATTTTGTTAACAATCTTAGCATTGATTTCGCATGTGTAATTTTAAAGTATCCAAAAACGTTTACAAAAGCTTCTAGTGTTTGCAACCTGTAATCAAAATTAATTATTTTGTGATCTTTTGTTTGCATTAACTTTAAAACTGATTCAGTTCTAGTCTGGTTCGTAATAAAGTAATGACAAAGAACACCTACTGGTATTTCAGGATATTGGCGTGCAATAGGTTTAATTTGTAAACAATAACTATCGTCACTTCTAAGAAGCATTTCATAGACATCACTGACACTATGTTTTTTACCAGCCTGGTTTACTTCTGTAATAGATTCCCAGTGGTCTTGCTCACTGTAATCAATTACGTAATGAATCGGTTGCTCTAACTTTTTACAAGCTTCGAATCTATGTTGGCCGTCAATAATGTTGTAATACTCATCTACGACAATTGGAAATAAATGAAATCTATTTTTTGTTTTGTTTAACTTAATTAGATTTTCTAAATTCTTTTTGCAAAGTGGTCGATTGAAATTTATTAAGCTGAACTTATAATAGTCGTCGGTCTCATGTATCATCATTGCTTATTCCTTCGTTATCTTTTACAAGTCTAAGATGTGGTTCTTCACTAGTGTCGAGGTCTTTGTAATGTTCAAAAAACATTTCTGAATACAACTTTATCTCGTCTAATGTATCCTCAATATGAAAATAAATAGCATTGAATGTTTCTTGAAAATCATCCCTTTTTAGATTATCTGGATGTACTAAATCAACCATGTGTTCGTTAAACTCTTTTGCTAAATTAACCATGCCTGATTGGTAGTTTAGATAATTAAGTTTAATCTTTTCAATGTCAGTTGTCTTTTTATCCATGATGTAAGTCTACTAAAAAGGAATCTCATCACTTGCAAAGTCTTGAGTAGTAGTTTTATTTGTTGTTTGAGTAGTAGTGTCTGTTTTATTTTTAAAAGTAAGATCAAAGTCATCTACTAGAATATTATAAGTTGTCTGCTTACCTTTATCATTTTCCCATTGGTTTATATTTAACTTTCCATTAACAGCAATCTTATCTAGTGCTTCACTAAATTTTTGAATAGTCTCAGCTCTTTTGCCGAAAGCTACACAATTAATCCATTGTGTCTTCCTCTCACCTTCTTTATACATTTGATCACCAACTCCAAAGGTTGCCATCAATGTTCCTGATGTTGTTGTTTTAAATTTTGGATTTGCGAATTTACCGCTTAAAGTTACTACGTTCATTTGAACTCCTTTTTATAATGGAGTCAAATAATATAAACGCTCTTATGGTGTGGCAAGTATTTTTTTAGGGTAAATGTATATCATCTATTCCAAGTTCCATCATCTCTTTTAGGGCTGTCATAGAACTAGGATTGTTATTTATTAATAATTTTTCATAAGTATTAATAAGTATTTTATGCTTGGCCGGCAAGTTGTTGTATCTCTGTTTGTTCTCGCAAGATAAGCAATTAGTTTTTTCTGCAGCAATAATATTGTCTTCTCCTAAAACTATGTTCCATATATGGCTACAATTACTACAACTCATAATCTGTTCCTGTTTTTAAACATCTCTTTGAAAGCACTAAACTCAAGCTCTTTGTCGCTTACGTAAATTCTTTTCTTGTGACAATAGTTCATATAAAAAAGTCTTTCTGTAACATTCTCGCCTCTATGTTTTTTAATACATATTGTGGGATCAATTCTGCTAACCTCTTTGCGAGAGTACCTTTGTATTTCGCTAGTATGGAAAGACTGTGCTATGTAAAAGAACTCTGCAATATTCACAATACTCTTGGATCCTCTAACATCGTTCATCTCGATTAATCTAGTCATGTTATCCATAATCTCTTTACCAGTATGAACAATTAAAAAGAATGGAATCATGATTTCTTTGGCAAGATTCTTAAGCTCATTACACAATCGAGTCTGTTCTTTCGGAGTACAGTCAGCATACAAATCACTCGTAGTTAAATTATCAAAGAAAAATAGATCGGGTTCTATTTCTTTAATCATAAATTTTAACTCGTACAAAGATATATTCTTTCCATCTAATGCAGATATAACATGCAATCTTTGCAACATCTTTTCATCTCTTAACCCAGTCTCAGCAAACTCTTTCAAAAAGTCGTCGGTTGATTCTTCACTTAAAAATAGCAAAACAGTCTTGTCAGGATTATTGTCTAGTGCGTCAAGTAGTAAACTTCTAACAAGCGTAGATTTGCCGCTGTGAGAGCTTCCCATCATTACGTGTAGGTTACCCTTCCTCAATCCATTATGTGCTCTTAGAAAGGCAAATTTGGACTCGACATGGCATTCTTTACCATAGGTCTGGAGTGCATCAAGGTATTCCGGTGTTACTTTATAATTTTTGTTTAGTTTTTTATCTTGCATGTTCGTCGAAAAAGTTCCTTAAGTTTTGTATGTGCTCTTGATCTTGCTGCGATTTGTTATATTTTTCATAGTAAGGTTTAGTAGCAAAGTTTCTTTGAAGCAAGTTATTTAATGCACTACGGTAATTTTTATATTTCTTAGGTTTGCTTTGTATGTATTCCATAATCTCTTGTGCTGCTTCGCAAAATGCTTGGTTGGGATATACCTGGCTCCAACGAAGCAGTGTGCTTTTTGGTATGCCTCCAAAAAAGTCATTTATCTCATCACTAACATCAAAATAATTTTGTATTTTTATATACTCTTTCTTCTTATTTCTTTCTTCTTTCTTCTTGATAGGTGTTAAGTTTGTGTGCTCAGTGTGTGCTAAGTGTGTGTTGGCCTGGTACTTATGCCAGTTTTTCACTGTAATTTTAGTATATTGGCTGTGTGGCGATCGCGTGATGATTGCGTGCTTTTCGAGTTGAATTAGTGTGTTGCGAACTGACTCCTTAGGTAACATGCAACGCTTTGCAAAAGCGCCATAGCTTGTCGTGAACTCTCCCGGTTCTAGCTTGGTTTTCTTGTATGTTGTTGGTTTGTGACTAGCGGATAGCAAGCACATAATGAATACATATCTCTTTTGTGAAGTGTCTAGTTTCTCGTCCCACTCTATAGTTCTAAACAATTTGATATAACCAGACACCCATGAACTCCTTTTTTATAATAGGTTCTATATAAAAATTACATATACTTTGTAAAGTCTACTCGTCGACCTCGGTCATTGCTGACAGCGTCAAGTTAGGATCGTAACATTCTTGCCACCAAGTTGCAGCTTCAATTAATTTTGTAATTGTTTGCTCGACATACAAACCTTCGTAGTTCATAGATAAATGCACAATAAGCATTTCAAGTATTTTAGTCAGGTGTTCATCTTCGCCCGATTCACATATTAATTTATTTAGGCCGTGTATTCTTTCTGCAATAATGTCATCTGTAGAATGTGGAAATTTTAATAAGCGAAATTTTTGCCCACTCATGAGATTGTGCCATCCCATCGGTTATTCTTTTTTAAGTTCATTGTTAAAAGAAGGGGAGTACCATCTTCCTTGATTAGCAAACTCCCCAGTATCGGTTTAGTCAGGCTCAATCGTCCATAATCAAACGCTCGACTAGCTGTGTCCACAAGACATCCTGTCTGTGCCCCGAATCTATCACCATGTATGCCTCTGAACCATTCAATGCTATGCAAGCCATGGTAGTGTCCTTGAACTGCAGAGCTTTGATTTGATGAGACCAGTTTGTTGATTTTACCTCGGCCGTGACAGACATATACTGGTCCCTTTTTAGTGTTTAACAAAAAGTCCTCGTGCCAATGCCAACCTTTAACCTTTAATATCTGTGCATAAGATTTTATTACATGTGCTGGTAAACCTGCATACTTTGCTCGACGATACACTAAAGAGCCGTGATTGCTTTCGCATATATACATCTTAGGAAACAGTTCATATAAACCGCCCGGCATATGTATTCGATCTATACATTCTTCTAGCTCAGAGCTAGGACTGAAAGGCATGTCAGGAGATTTTTCATGGAAGCTTATCTGACATCCATCAACCTCGTCTCCAATATGCAGTATAATAGATTTCTTATTTAGATATTTTTTCTTGATAGCCGCTAGCCATTTCCAAGAGTCAGGATGCTCAAAGGGTATATGTGTGTCCCCAATAATTAAGACAGACTTTCCTTTGGCATTTAAGGACTTCATATTCCTATTGTGACACGGTTAAGATTTATTGCAAGTAAGTAGTGGTGGGATTTTCTAACCAGTGAAATAAATGTGTATTAAATTTTATAAGCTTATCTAACTCTATTATTTTACTCGGACAATTAGAGTTCTTTTTTTTGTATGTTAATTCATCAATTCTTTCGAGTAATAATTTTCGCAATGATATTCTTTCGCTCTCGGTTGTATTCTCTAAATCGTTTAAAAGGGACATTGAATGCCTCCATTGTTTGTTCTATAACCTCAAACGTCGGCCAGGACTTACCTCTTTCTAACAGGCTATAAGCCGGTTGAGATACCTTTAGTTTCTCAGCCATTGCCACTTGAGTCAAATTATGTTTTTTTCTGATTTGTTGAAACAATGTATCGCCTGGGTAAATAAAGCTTGCCATAATATATCCTCTACTTATATAAGTACATTTAAGTTATAACAAGGAATATAATAAATGGACAATCAAAGCAATGAAAATAAATTAGATTTATCAGAGCACAAAGATGAACAAGCAGAATCACAATGGCAAGAATGCAAAGATAATGAACTTGCATGGAAAAGAGATTACAAAAATAAAGCAGAGATGGATTTTTATACAGATGCTCAAGGTGTCTATGCAAGACTTAGTTCCATAAATGTAAATCCAAAATCTGAAAAGAAAAACGGACTTACTTATTTGTCTTGGGCGTGGGCACATGCAGAAGTTAAAAAAGAGTTCCCCGATGTTAATTACAAAATATATGAGAACAACGAAGGTTGGAATTATCACCACGATAATAAAACAGGCTGGGTTAAAGTTGGTGCTATAATAAAAGGCTTAGAATATATAGAGTACTTACCTATTATGGATTACAAAAACAAATCTATACCCGTTGATAAAATTACTTCGTTTGATGTCAATAAAGCTATTCAAAGAGCTAAGACAAAAGCTGTGGCTCTACATGGACTAGGTCTCTATATTTATGCTGGTGAAGACCTACCAGAGGATAGCAAAGAACAGAAAGAGTTGAAACAACTTAAATCTTTATACTTTGAACAACTCACTTCTGAGTACGGCTTTAACATACCAAATGAGATAATTGAAAAAGCTAGAACTATGACGCTAGATGATTTTAAAAAAGCAGTTAATAAATGATTAACTTTCAGCATCCTGCGGTACAAATGAGAAGATACTTTGTAAACAAATATGGCTTAAATGAAATGATATCTCTTGAGAAGACCTATCTAAATAAGATTGGTCGGTCATATAAAAAAGATCCCGACTCTGGTTTTAGACTTTGGTCGAATGCTTACAATAGACAATGTGAAATTGCTGTCAGTATAATTACTGAATATGAACAAAGCGATCAAAGAGAAAGACATAGAGAATGCGATACTTGATTATCTTAGTTTTTGCCGAGGCACCTATTGGAAAAATAATAGTGTCGGAGTTTATGACAGTGTTAAAAAATCTTATCGACGGCCCTCTAGGTACCATCGCAATGGAGTGTCTGATATTTGTGGCGTCCTTCCTTGTGGAACTGCTGTATTTATTGAAGTGAAAACACCTAAGGGTAGATTGTCTGAGAATCAAAAAAAGTTTCTAAAAGATATGCAAGACAATAATGCTTTGGCTTTCGTAGCTAGGAGTGTGGATGATGTCAGGGAAAGACTCAACGGACAAGAAACAGAGTAAGAGTATGCATCGGTATTATTATACCGTATCAGATAATAAAAGCTGGCATACGAATACTTGTCTTAAATGTGATAAAGAATTTAGATTCAGATTATTAAATATTGATGACCATAGATTTGTAAGGTTTTGCAGTCGTTGCAGAAACTCAGTCAATACAGGAATCTATGACATAGACTTTACCGAAAGCGTTGGGAACTAGTGCAAGTAAATCCCATGTCGTCTAGTTTGACTCTTGTCTTAAGATCTGTAAAATCATAGAACTCTATCACTAAGCACTTCTTAAATAGTTTACCTGGGCATCTTTTGTAATACTGCCAGCATAAACCAGCTTTACCCGCCGCCTTGCAAATCCTTAAACGCCTGTCCTTTAATTTCAGTGGAGGCAAGCTCTGCAAGCCAGCACAGCTCCCGCTCACAGCGATCAACAATATTATGATCAGGATGTTCTTTTTCAAGTTCCTTCGCCCTTTTTTCTTTTAAATCAAGTACAGCTTTTTGATACTTTCTTGACTGAGCCGTTTGCCATATTGAAAGACCTGCCTCAAATATCTTAAGCAGTGATTCGATCATTAGCTTAAACCAATCTTGTCCTTGCTTACTAGTCTAAGAACCATGTTAACGACTGATAAAATCATAACCATGTTTGCTTCTGACATCACTTCCCTAACTGGTTCCCAAGGCATAAGCATTCCTATTGCCACTAGAGCATTGAGTAATAATGTTTTTGATGCCCAAGGTTTCTTTACTGGTTCCATAGTTCACTCCTTTATATTGATTCAAATTTATCTAATATCTTTTCTCCAGGCCTTACCTGAATATGGATATGATTATGTTTATAAATAGCACATCTAGGTCTCCGATCAGAATACGAGATAGCAGCAATGTCTGAAAACTCCGTGTTGAGTTTGTGACATAATCTCGTACAATCAACCTTTGACCACCCGGCAATAGATATATCGATTGCTCTTCCTGTATCATGTGTTTTAGAAATAGCATTTACATTATCCCTGTCGTTAATAAGACTTGTTATTTTTAAGGGAAGTTTGTTTTTTTTTGCGTAAATAATTACTGATGTAAAAACAACCCAAATAGCAGGATGCAACTTTTGCAGGTCACTTAAAACAATGTCTTCTTTTACTTCAAATAACATTACTGATTATTAGTAAAGACAACAAATTTTACTCTCGTAAAAACATTGTCTTTATCGGTAACTGTAACACCACCAATAACTATATTACCGTTAGATTGGTAATCAATTGTATCACCAGCTACCGCGATAATTTTGTTGGCATATATATCTTCTGAGCCACTGGCCATGTGGGTTTCCGGCGATAAAATATATATTTCCGCATAACTGTTAGAAGGTACAGTGAAAGCAGAGTCCCCTCTAGCAAGCGAACCTGTCGATGATATCTTTATTCCTATCAAAGCCGTGTGGTCAATATAAGTTGCCATTTATTTCTCCTTAGGGGGATTTCGTTTTATACCGCGAGGGTTCCATAAAAACTTATCGGCCCAAAATATTCTACTAAATTTATCGTCTTTAAATTTTTTAAGCAATGAAGCAAACCTAGATTTAAAAGCTTTCCTTGCCTCTGGGGAGAAATTGTGGCCTGCGTTTGCATCCCCAAATTTTATTAACCTTACCTTGAACTCACCGTTAACTTTTTGGCGAGCTAATACTGCGGCTTTATATTTATCGTCTTTTATAAGACGTGGTTTATTGTAGCCTTCAAATGTTATATCTTTAAACCTTATCGTCATTTTATACTGGCCTATAATAAATATACACAACTAAGTCTTGCGCATCTGTAGCGTTCCCGTCAATATCTAATCGTATACTTTCACCAGCATTTACCAATCTGTTTGAGTCGGTCATTGTTGGTAGCTGACTTGCTGATTGATCAACATTATTAGATGTACTAGCTACAAAGTTAGTCATAAAACCTTTTTCGTTTGTCTCGTTATGAGCGATGATAATTTTATTAGTAAATATAGAACCTGAATCTGCACCGGCTGTACTTATTTTATGAAGGTCTACTGTGGTGTTGCCTGAAGACCCACAATCTCTGAGTCTAAATGATATTGCACAAATCTCTATATTAAATGGCATTACCATGGCACCATCTTCCCCCCCACTGATAGCGCGAAATTTACCGAAGAACTTGAAATCATATGTGCACATTTGCTTGTCGTTAATAAAATTTATTGAGCCGCCAACTTTTTGTAGCAGTTGCTCGCTCACAGCGCTACGAAAGTCCGTCTCTTCAACAAAAATATTATTCTTAGCAGGTGTTATTTCAGCCATATTATATTATCCTGTAGGGCTTCCCTTTATCACTAGAAAAGCCAATTAGTTGTATTCTATCAAGACTGGCAGGTGTGAAGCTTAGATCTTCTTCTAAAACAACTGTTTCAGTAACACCGCCTGTGCTTGTAATGCTTGCTATCTTACCTTCACTCTTATTAGTATAATCGCTTTTATGCACCTCTACAAATGCACCAACAAATAACTTTGAAGCATCTGTCCCTATAACTGTAAAAGTTTTTGCATTTGAAACACTTGCAATTGGAACAGTCGGATTTAGATACACATATAAGTCTTTCAATAGAGTTGCTGCGCTACCAGTAGAATCGTTGTAATTACTACTATCGACAATATGATCCTCAGGAGGTGCGCTTGACAAGCCGTCAACCAACATCGTGTTCTCTTCTGTTTCGCTAAATCCTGTAATGACCGCCGTTTCATCGTAACTCCAATCGTTAGAATGCACTCTGACAGTAGCACCAGTATGTGCTTCCCACTTCTCATATTCTTCATTTGCAAAACCAAAGCTTGACTTAAGTGGTATGCTAGTAGTCGTTGCACCAGGACCTACTTTACTAGCTGGGCTTACAACTCCGAACCTGCCATCTAATCCAAAATTTGTACTTAATAGATCAAGTTTTATTTTAGCCTGACCAATTGACACAGATTTATTTATTACTTCATAAACTTTGGGGCCAAACTCTCTTGAGCCTTTTTCGCTGTCGTATATTGATAGACCACTTACTATGACAACATCGCCGCATTCGATGTCTACATTTGAAAAGAAAGTTTCGATAGAAAAGAATTCTGCAGCAAACTTGTAACGATCCAAATATCTTCTGGCTGCAATATCAAGTGTCTGGCTTGTAACTGTGTTTCTTCTAAACCCTCTTGCTTCTATCTTAAGAGGTTTCTTACCAGCACCAATTCTAGTAAGAGCATCATTGTTTAAAAATACTTTACCAGTCTTAGGTTTATCTAAATCAAGTCGGTCGAAATCGTATTTAAAAATTACAGTATTGTAATGGTATTTATTTATTGATCTGTTTACTCTTATTACATTTGGGTTAACTACGTTCCCACTATCTAAGGTTTTCGTATGTATATCACTTAGTGGTGGGATAGTCATCTTGACGCCAATCTTATTACCAGGGATAGAATATAAGTTTGTTGGCCTGTACAGTTGCTCATTAACAAACTCATCTACTTTTACAGTTTCATCTAAAAAGAAATCCATGGCAGTAAAGTTGCCGCTAAATAAATTAAATATATCAAGGTGTTTTTTTACGTCTAATTGACTTGGCAGTAACCCAGCTCCTTCTGGTAATGTGTCGTATTGACTCTTAAATTTTACCGTTGCTGTCTCCGCTGTGTCAGTGGTCAAATTACTATTGACGATTATGTATGATTTAGTCTCATCTATTTTATGAACACTTTTTACAGTGGTCGTTATATTGTTGTTACTAGATCCTGATATTTCAACATGGTCCCCAGCAACTAATCCAAACTCAGTACCAATATCACTTACTTCAAATAAAATTGCATCTTGTACAAAAAGACTTGTAGTTAATTGATTAAATGCAGTAGCACTTTTTGATAAACCAAAACCACCCCCACTTAACATGACCTTCAAAGCTAAATCAATTGCATTGCCTTGTAGCCTGTAAAAAGAAGTCACTTCTGTATCGTCATTATGTTGCGATGGTGCCAGTGTATTTATTTGCGCTCTTGAGCAACCAGTAAGATTATTGTTACTTATACCTGTGTATTGAATTAACTCGTCACCTATCCTTACATAAGTTAAAAATTCTGTTGTTGGTGTTATAAACCCACTAGCGTCATTCACGGGTATCGTAGTTGCAGCTTGAGCTAAGTTGCCATTTAATTCTGTGGCGTGGTTTGTAAATATCTCTTGTCTTTTAAGTTGAGCTGCATGATCGACTGTGACTTTGCATGTATTACTACTGAAAGCGTATTGTCCGACAATGCCATCGATAATAAGAATAGAATCTACGGGGTGAACACTTCCTATTATATTTAGAAATATCTTTGCCTTTTGACCTAGCAAATCTGTAACAGTATGGCCGGGGGTAAATATCTCTGACAACTCTCCATCTTTATCAAGCATGTCAACAGCAAAAGATCTGACTGCCTCTATTCCCTTATCTGGGTTTAATTGACTCGTAATGTTTTTTGTACTTCCGTTTAGATTAATATAAGGTCTGCTTTTTGGATCAACTATCAAGCTATCAAACTCAAGTCCTGAGTCAAACGTTTTGCCATCTTCATCAAAAGTCAATTCGGTTGAAACGTCTACCGTGCCAAAGATTAAATCAAAGCCCTCTATTTCTAGGATTACATTTAGCTTTATGTTGGTTTGTTCTGTTAAAGATTGAGCTGTTTCAGTTAAAACAATTGACATTATTTTTTCCTAAGAAGATGCCAGTGTAAATCCTGGACCATCTTTTCAGTGCGCTTAATTGAAGTATTCAAGTTGTCTATTTTAACTTTGTTTCTAGTCACATCCTCTGACATACTGGCATAAGAGGCAATAACCAAAGTGATTACCGCACCGACCACCACTTTAAATATTGCTTCAAACTCCATCACTAATCCTCTTTGAACGTTCTTACATTGACTGGTTTACGTCCTTTTCCATCTTTAGCTTTTTTAGTTTCATTAAGTCTTTTTCTTTGTATTGCAGATTTTATTTCTTTCTTTGTCATTTTCTTAGCAACACTTTCTGGTACACACTTAGGGTATTTACCAGAGGCAGCATCTGGCCTACCACATGTTTCATAACCACCACCTTCTTTTGGTCGTGATAAGTCAACCCATCTTTCTTTAAACCATTTCTTAAGACCACCCTTGGGTTTCTTTCCTCTAAACTTGCCGCCTCTTCTTTTGTATTCTTCTACAACCCAGGCATTCGCGTAAACGCTTGGGTAGACATCAAACTTTCTTTTTGCGGCTGCTTTAACTCTGTCATATAGTTTTTGATCAATGGGTTCCATGACTTTATTATTTGCCCTTTTTCTTCATTGCTAATCTATGAGCCTCAGTAAATGACATGCCTTCTCTCATTTTTCTTTTCATAAAATCCATATGAGCTTTTGTATGCCCGTGGTCTTCTTGATGTTTCTTTAAGGTATTTTTTTGTCTTGTTGTAAGCTTCATTTCTTTTTACCTTTTCCTTTTCCTTTCTTTTTCTTTTTACCTTTTCCCATTCCCATTCCATAGTGTGTAGGCATAACTTTCTCCTTAGTTGATTTTAAAAATTTGTAAATAATTAAAATCAGAAAATGTTGTAAGTGGTCTAGCATCACCAGAGTTTTGATAGACCTGTATTGTTATTTCGTCTCCTAAATCACAGTCTATAACTGCTGAGACTTGACTGCCATAATTGACAGTTTGACTATTTGTGACTACTGCTTCGGTAATACTGCCAGTAACAACTAATGCACCTTGCTTTGCAATCTGTATGTAAAATTGTTCATCAACATCAAAGTCATTTGTTTCGGCTAAAACTACCTTTGCATTTACTTGATAAAAACCTTTTACTGGTGCAGTAAAAATGCCAGTTGAATTATTATATGAACCAGGATTATCAGTAGATTCATCTTCATATACAACCGTTGTAAAAGAGTTGTTTGCCATTGACTGTCCATTGTTCGTGGACGCGACCAAAAACTGATTAGTAATTACTCCGCTTTCATTGACTAAAAATCTCTTAGTGTACGCGCCAGTAACGACATTTACATTCTGTACTCTTATCACTGAGTTAGTAAGCGAACCACTTCTACATTCTAGTTTTGTTTCTGAGCTAGATGTTATATTAATTACTTTATCAACATTTGCAGCACTGATATCACACCCAGAAGGCGCAAGTATCTGTGTTGAACTACCACCATTAAAAACACCATGACAAAAAAATCTTGAGTCTGCTACTGTGTAAGAGATATTAGATCTGTCTACTGGTTCAAAATCTTCACAAAAAATATCACTCTTTCTAAAAAATATACTATTACCTGCAGTGTTACCCGAGCAATCTAATATTAAGTTTCCTCTTGTATGCAATACTAAACCATTAACATTTACATCTGCACTACCATCGGTACTCGTGTTTTCTATTGTAAGGTTCTTAGCACTCATTTTAATTATACATTCTGCTATAGTTGCATTTTGTATTTTCACATTGCAATTTTCTACATGAATTATTCTATCTAGAAGATTTGAAGTAAATGTAACATCTTCACTTGATGTTATGTAAATAGTTCTAGCTGTTCCTGAATAGCTTGCCGCTTCACTGGCATTGGCGATCGTATCGACATTATCGGCACCAGTTTGGTTTACAAAGCTTAATACACCTGCGCCATTTGTCTTTATTACTTGGCCGTCACTACCATCAGCAGATGGATAGGTTAGCCCTTTAATAATTACAGAGCCATCACTTTTTATTTCCCGATTTGTTCCCATTAGAAGTTCCTCGCAAGTTCGATGTATCTAGAAAGACTGGCATCATATAAAAACGTTATTATGTTATATTTCTTTAGCGTGCAGTTACCATTTACTATAGCACCATTTGTTGCATCATTGTTTGTAAAACTAATTGTGTTTGTGTCAGATGTTCCCAGCACTCTTATAATAGTCCCATCACTAGGTGCCGATGTTCCAAAAGGTGTAGTACTCAATGTCTGTGCACCGCCGTTACCACTTACTCTATGAAGCTGTTGCTTTTGAGTCGTTGATATTGATATTGTACCACCACCTGCAACCGTAGCCGCCGCATTAACGTTATTACTTATATTATTTATTTCTTGTTGGACATTGGTTATTCTGGTACCACTGCTACTTTCGTTTAGGTCAAGCACACTTGTCACTGTGCTATTGGCACTCTTGCTAACAAACGCTCCATTTACATTAGCACTAGTAAGCGCCGATCCAAAACTTACACTCATACAACCTTCCTAAATTTTAAAACACCACTAGAAAAGAACCCGGGTGTTGAAGATAAATATTCTTTTAACCGATAACCTGTCCCCGAGCTACTAGCATTAGTTGACTCTAGTATACACTTAGTGAAAGTCCCTGGGGTATCTCTGTCGGGAATAAACTCTACTTTTCTTTTATTGACTGCGTACTGTAAAAAAGTTCTTAGATTATCAAGACCGTTTGCTTGGTTCTCAATAGCCGAACCTGTTACATTGTTATTGGTCTGATAAGCTATCTCACAAGTCATAAACTCATCTGTCCCAAAGCTTATTACCTCTACAGTGCCATTAGCTGATTTTGCTACATTGCTATATGAAGCTGTCTGATCATCTGTAAAGTCTACAAACTTTTGTAATTTAAGTTGGTTTTTAAACTCTGACCCACTTGCTAGATTCCCAGTATACGAATTAGAACCACTGCGATCTGATCCGCTAAAGCCAATGAGAGAGAAAGGATTAGAAGCAGTGCCACTTGCGACATGTAATTCAAAGTTACTATCCCCCGCTATTGTTATTAATCTAGTTGTCCTATTTACTGTAACCGTAAATGATATTGAGCTAGCTGCATTTAATGCTCTTGCTATTTCGACACCAAACTCATTTAAGGTATAGTCGCCTACTTTTAAGGTAGCCACTTTGTCTGTTCCATCATTAAACGGTAAAGACTTATTGCTTTGATTTATAAAGTGCCCAAAGTAAAACTTAGAGAAAGTATTAAGCATAAGCTATTCTCCCACCATTGTTATCAAATTCAGAGTTTAAAATATCAACGAGGGTTTTCGCAGTTTCATCCGTTTGGAAAATCGAACCCTCCACCACTACTTGAACTTGTTGCTGTCTTTCAATAACACCTGGTTCTTCCTCTAAAGTTTCATCGGC
>CETN01069357.1_pt1 | contig 17022 bp, 10 predicted proteins | sample 531301 | NCBI WGS metagenome assembly CETN01 (sample SAMEA2622656, study PRJEB7988) | marine metagenome | isolation source: saline water (ENVO:00002010), including
GAGGTACCTGTTGTTGAAACACCAGTTGTTGAAACACCAAAACCTAAGAAAGTTGAACCAAAAAAACCTGAATGGGAAATTAAAGATAGACATTATTATCTTACTAATAATATGACTCCTTTAAGTTATTCTATTAGATCTTCAAATATTTACTATTTCGACGAAGAAAAAGGTTATGAAAGAGAACTTAAATATTGTGTTAATCAAAAAACATGTTTTGTTGATGAAATGCAAGGTGATCAAAGATTAGAACATATAATATTCCAAAACGGAGTACTTCATGTTCCTAAAAATAAAGTTGTTTTGCAAAAACTTTTATCGCTATATCACCCTCATAAAGAAAAGCTTTTTACAGAATACAAACCTGTCGAGGAGGCCGCTGAAGAAATAGATATATTAGAACTAGAAATAGAAGCATTAAATGCTGCTAAAAATATGGATATTGATATGGCAGAAGCGGTTATGCGCGTAGAGATTGGTTCTAAAGTGTCTACAATGAGTTCTAAAGAACTTAAACGTGATTTACTTATATACGCTAAGAAAAATCCAGAATTGTTCTTAGATTTAGTAAATGATGATAATGTTCAACTTAGAAACTTTGGGATTAAAGCAACAGAAATGGGAATATTAAAATTATCTTCTGATCAAAGAACTTTTTCATGGGGTTCTAATGATAGAAAACTAATGAATGTTCCGTTTGACGAGCATCCTTACTCAGCTTTAGCCGCTTGGTTTAAAACTGATGAAGGTATGGAAATTTATTCCAATATTGAAAAAAGATTAAATTAATCTAACTGTAGTGGTAGTCGCCCTGCGGGGCGATTACAAACTACAAATCAAAATGTAATTATATGGAAGATAAAAAATCAAAAGGATTAGGCGACTCAATAGAATGGTTTGCAAAAAAAACAGGGATTCATAGCGTGGTACAAGCAGGCGCAAAAGCTGTTGGAAAAAAAGATTGTGGTTGTGGAAAAAGAAGAGATGCTTTAAACAAGAAGTTTCCTTATAATAAAAAATAAATATGGTAAATATAGATACAGTATATCAAAAAGTTTTAGCTTTAGCAAATAAAGAACAAAGAGGTTATATAACTCCTCAAGAATTTAATTTATTTGCTGATCACGCTCAAGCAGAAATATTCGAGCATTATTTTTATGAGTTAGAACAACGAATGAGGGCTCATGGAAATTCCGAAGAGTATTCTGATACTATTGATAATCTACAGGAAAAAATAAGTATATTTGAAAGAACAAGTGCTAATAACAATACACCGGTAAACATTCCTGATTCAGTGTATCGTTTGGGATCGGTTTTTTATGGTGATATAGAGGTTCAACAAATACAAAGAAATGAACTTGGTTATATTAATAACTCTCCACTTTTAAAACCTAGATTGGTAAGGGGAAGTTGCTATTATATTAGGCAAGGTAATCAAATTAGAGTCTATCCTAGCGGTATAGAACAAGTTACTTATACTTACGTAGAAAGACCATCAAAACCCCAATGGGCATATACTGTTATAAATGGTAACGCTATGTATCTACCAACAAATTCAAGAGACTTTACACTTCATGCTTCTGAAGAAACAGAATTGGTATATAAAATATTACGTTTAGCTGGCGTGGCTATACAAAAACAAGATATAGTGCAAACAGCTACGGGTATGGATCAATTAAATATTCAACAAGAAAAACAATAAATAAATGGCAAATTACTGGCAAGGATTAAACAATTTACCAAATCAGCATTACTACCAAGGTAATGATCATGGTAATTATCAATTTATTTCTTTAAAAGAACTCATTAATCAATTTATAATAACGTACGTCGGAGAAGGCAAGATAATATCTAAAGTAAAAAGAACAGATGTTATGTTTCATGCTCAAAGAGCTTTAGCAGAATTATCTTTTGATACTTTTAAATCTTGTAAAGCTCAAGAAATAATTGTACCAAATAGTTTACAAATGATTTTGCCTCATGATTATATTGACTATACTAAAGTTAGTTGGGTCGACGACGCTGGTATAAAGCATGTTTTGTATCCAACAAATCTTACTTCAAATCCATTTAGTATAAATCAAAATGCTGATGGTAATTATCTTTATGAAATAAGTAATCCTTTAGTTAGAAATAAACAGTTTAGCGTAAGCGGTGGGACGGTACAACCCCCATGGATTACAAATGGACCACAACAAAATAAAGTTGAAATAACAGCTGGCAACGCAGGTAACATTGATTTAATTACTGTCGCTTCAGATCTTGGGGATGGCAATAATAGATTAAGATTTAGATTTTATTCTAATGAGGGTTATGGTGAGTTCACCTCTCATATATACACGGTTTGGCAAAAAATTGATGTAAGTAACCAAAACTATGTAAACTTAAGTGGAGAAGGTAAAACTAATGGTGCAGGAGGAAAAGAATTAGGAAGTACAGTGTGGCTTGGTTTAACCGCAGATGAACCATCTAGTGGCACTATATTTCAAGATAGTTCTACCATTACATCTACAAATAAAGACCCAAATTGGTTGCAAACTATATCTGGAGATGATGCTTATTTAGAATGGACTAAAGATGTTGATACTACGGAAAATATAAAAGAATTAAAAGAAGAAGACGTTATAGACGTAAGTGCTTATGACGAAGTGTATGTTGTAATAACTAGTTGGGCTGAATACAGTGATTTTATAGCTAACGGTGCAACAAGTGCAATTTTTTCCTATATGGATAATGTCAATGTTACTGGTGTTATGCTTGATGGTGGTATACAAACAAACAATACTTTAACATCTACAGCTTGGGAAAATTACAAGTCCCAAACACCGTCTGAAAATACTAGTAATGATTACGAAGATGAGACTTATTGGCCATACCATGGTGAAAGATATGGTTTAGAACCGTCTCACGCTCAAGTAAATGGATCTTTTTATGTAGACTGTAGAAGAGGTAAAATAAACTTTAGCTCTAATTTATCAGGTAAAACTGTGATATTAGATTATATAAGCGATCATCTAGGAACAGATGCTGAAATGCAAGTACATAAATTTGCAGAAGAAGCAATGTATAAATGGATAGCCCATGCTATTTTATCAACTCGTATGAATACTCCAGAGCAATTAGTTCAAAGATTTAAAAAAGAACGTTTTGCAGAAACTAGAAAAGCAAAACTAAGATTATCTAATATAAACTTAGAAGAAATTACTCAAATTTTAAGAGGTAAATCGAAACAAATAAAACATTAATTAAATGCCAGAAATAAAACATCAGTTTTCCTCTGGAAGAATGAACTTAGATCTTGATGAGAGATTAGTTCCCAATGGAGAATATAGAGAAGCGTTTAACATACAAGTATCATCTTCGGAAGGTTCTAACGTTGGTGTGTTACAAAATATACTTAGTAATCAAAAGGTAAATGGCCAGTTAAATATTACTGATCATAGAATGTACACTTATAACTGTATAGGATCTGTTAGTGACGAAAAAAATGATACTTTATATTGGTTTGTTAGACCTAACCACCATAAAGTGGCATCTGCGATTGAATTTTTTCGAGGAATATACAATACTGATTCTACTGCTTTAGGGGCAGTAAGCACAAATGGTTTATGGCAATGGAAACCATACGCTGCTAATATACCAAACAACCCTTATACATTTGCTGTTCAAACTACCGTAGGCCAAGACATGATATTACAGTATACAAAAAATAGTGTTATTGAACCGGTGTTGGTAGATCAATTTGAAGTAATATGTGGTGTTGTGGATGGTTTGTATCAACTTCCAGGAACTTCAGGGGGTCAATATCTCGAATATGGAACTCTGAGGTTACAAATTGACGAAGAAGCGTATAACGCTATAGACATTGGTTGGGAATTAGATGGTTACACGTTGGGCACAAGTAATACGGGGTCAAGTTCTTCGTTAGTAAACCTTTTTAATATACACGTAGTTAAAAAATACGAAGCACCCTCTGGCGTATTTAATATTGAATTAGCACATTATGAGGACAATATGTTTATGTCTTCGTTAAACAATTTACATATCTTTGCAGATAATATAGTTAATTACGGTATAGGTCCAGCGGGTAGAATAAAAGCTTTGTATTTTAAAAATCCTAAACCAATAACAAACTTTAGAAACGTTCGACATATAACAGGTGTGAATATTATTGATGATATGTTATTTTGGACTGATGACTACAATGAACCTAAAAAAATTAATATACCAAGAAGTATAAGCGGTACTTTTAGTACGGCCACACATCCTACTTACCTTATAAACGAAGCGGATTCAATACAATTATCTGATAAAGTTAGATTAAAAGAAGAACACGCTACTGTTATTAAAAAATCACCAAATAATCCGTTGGCTTTAAATCTTGTTACTGGTAGAGAAGAACTAAGGGTGTTAGATAGTAATGACAACGTATACTATCAATCTTATTCGTCTATTATAACAACTGGTAGTTTAAATAATACGTCTGATGATATTTTAGATATAAATGGAAATACTTCTGTAAATAGTTTTAGCTCGTTAAATGTTGGCGATAATTTTACTGTAAAATTAACAAGAGACGCTGCTGGGCACGATGCTACAGCTGGAGATAATATTTCTTTTTTATGGGGTGCTGGTGACGTAGTTGTAATTAAAGAGTTTGACGATACAAATACTGATCCACCTAGTTTACCATTAACAGAGTATACTATAAAAGCGACGATAGTTGGATTTAATAGTGTTAGTGTGCCTAATGTTGGTGGTTTAGTATCTAATAATACTCAATCAGCCGAAGTGACATTTATGGTTAATAGTATTCGAGGGGCTATACCCACAATAAACACTATTGCAAACACAACGGGTGAACTCCAATATGTTATAGATAAATTTGACCAAGAGAAAAATATATTTGAGTTTAAGTACCCTAGATTTGCTTATAGATACAAATATGAAGACGGTGAGTATTCTCATTTTTCGCCTTTCACACAACCAGCTTTTGTCCCTGGAGGGTTTGATTACCATCCTAAAAAAGGATATAATCTAGGTATGGTAAACAGAATAGCCTATATTGTACTCAAAAACTTTGTTTCAGACAATATACCAAAAGATGTTATTGAGGTTGATTTATTATACAAAGACGACTCTTCCCCAATGATATACGTTATTGATAGTTTAGCCCCTGATGACGAGCAGTTTATTAATAAACCAAATTGGTGTAATGAACCTATAACCTCAGTTGGTTGGGCTCAAAAATGGAATAATTGGCAATTAAACGCTTATAAAATAACAGACGAACAAATAAAGTATATATTACCAGAGAATCAACTTTTAAGAATATATGATAACGTGCCTAGAAAAGCACTATCTCAAGAAGTTACTGGAAATAGAATAGTGTATGGTAATTATCTACAAAATTTTGATTTATTAAATTTGGTGGGGGAAAGGTTTACACCATATTTTCAACACGCTTTAATTGAATATGATCAAGAATATGGAAACAATATAAAAGATAGATCTATAAAATCTCTTAGAGAATATCAGCTTGGTGTTGTGTTTGTTGATGAGTTTGGTAGAGAGACACCTGTATTATCAACATCACAAGCTACATTTAAAGTACCTAAAGATCTTTCTGATAACAATAATAGATTAAGAGTTGGAATGTCGTACGCTCCACCTGCTGCGGTTTTTGCCGATATGAAATATTTTAAGTTTTGTATAAAAGAAACTAGTGGCCAGTGGTATAACATGGCTATGGATAGATATTATGATGCTGGAGATGGAAACGTGTGGATGTCTTTTCCTTCTGCTGATAGAAATAAAATAAAAGAAGAAGATTTTTTAATACTAAAAAAAGCCGCAGAGTCTAATGACGCAGTAATAGATCATCCCGCTAGATATAAAGTTTTAGCTATTGAAAACGAAGCTCCAGATCATATTAAAACTACTTTTACACTAGTTGATTCAAGAACACATGGGGGAGATGTATTTACTTCCTTCTCAACACAAATTCCTAGAGGAGGTACATCTACTTTTGAAATGAAATATAATGAGTTTTACAATACTCATATTTCTAATTGGCACGAACAATTTTTAAATAGAGCTAGTGGTGATGAGTTTTATATACAATTTGAAAACGGAGGAGAACTTTCTCAAAAATATAAAATAGCATCAATAACATGTGACGTACAATTTGATGTGACTACTGGTGTTCCAACCAATCTTAATAGCGCTAGATATCACGTTAAAACCGCAATAACATTAACAGACGATGTTAACATGATATTAGATGATCCAACTAATACGAGTCCAAATTTTGTTTTAAGTACATCAAGAATTAGAATATTTAGATCAACCGTACAAAACAAACCTGAATTTGATGGTAGATTTTTTGTAAAAATATTTACAGATGATATTTTTGATAGATTTATAAAAACCCCAAGTCGTCCTGATTTTATGGACGAAGATAATTATCAAGTAATCGCGTCTATTCCACTTAACTACATGAATAGAATGCATCACTTAATGCATGGTTCTAAAGGTGATTTTCAAGATAGTAATGGTGAAAATTACCATGCTGGTACTGGTTTGCAAGAACCAGTTCGTTGTGCTGTAGCTAATAGTAACCTACCAGGATCTAGCGGAATACCAACTTATAATGGAACTACAGCATATGAAAACGCTTACACGCTTAAACAACTTACAAGTAAAGTAGATCTTAACGGTGATACCGTTGAACTAGGACTCGCAACTTTCGCTCCATTCTTTAGATTATACACAAAAGCTCCAAACAACTATGCAGATGTTTTAGATACCACTGGTGGTATAGATTATATTAAACATTACTCAATTCCTAATAATAATACAAATGGAAGTAATGGTTGGGCTGGACCTATTGGACAGTTGGCTTACAACTCTAATTGGCACCAAGGTTATGACACTAGATATGCTTTTAAATATAATGGTGATGTTGAAAATGGTGTTTGGATTGAAGAGTATAATAACTACACCACAATACCTTGGAAAAGTTTTCACCCAATAAAATATTTAGGTAGTTTTGTTACGTCTGGTCACTATACTGGTGTTGGTGCAAGCAATTGGACTAATCCTGTAAATCCGGGGAATTTAATGAAACCCACTGATCCACCATACGATTTAGATTCGATGAGGGATTTAACTTGGGATAACTGGTGGAGAACAGATGGTTATAAAAAGAAATCTGATAGTTTGGCTAGAGATACAGAAATTTGGTATATAAATAATGGTTTTTCTGTTGGTAAAGAGTATTATACAAATGACAAAAGGTGGGAAAATTTATACGGTAGTCAAGAGGGTCAAGGAATAATAATAGGATCACAATCAATAAGATTAGAAGTATCTTTAGGCGGTATATGGGGCGAACCTAAAGCTAGTATGGATGGGGATAACTATCCATCTGACCCTATGGTTGATGAAGGATTTTTTAATATAGGTAAAGTTGGTGGTAATCCATCTTATCAAGACGCTGCTACAATAGCAAAAGTCGAGGCAATGCAACCTGGCACATACTGTAGGTTTAAAGAAGACCCAACAGGTTCTATATATCAAATAATAGGTGTGTCAGAAGTTAATTATTACAACTATGCTAAATATGCTAAAGGAGCCGCTGAAGGAGACTGGAGAATGAATGATATTGCTGCGGAATCAGAGGCCAACGGCGGATATGCTTATTCTCTAGATATACTTTCACAAGCCTATGGTGGTGAGTATTATGGCTCTGGAGTAGGTACTTATACAGCCACAGCTTACGGAAGTTACTTAAATGATAAATTTGGTAATACATTTTTAGGTGATTTTTGGGCTAGAGACATTGCTAGTGGTGTGCATATGATATCTTATGATATAACAAATACAGTAGATCGCGCTGCTGCAACCGAAATAGCTTTTCACACGCCAGATGACCCGGCGTATTGGATAACCGCTGGGGGTTCTGTTATGGTTGGAGGGACTAATATTATGGATAAGCAATCGAATAGATGCTCTTGGACAAAAAACTATTCTTATGGAGCTCAATTATCGTGTAATTTTACAAAATCTTGGAGGTTAGATTTAGTAAATATTGATGATTCTGTACCAAATCAAATGTTATGGAACCCCACAGGTGCTACTGGCGAAGATTTTGGTCGTATATCTAACGGTGTTAAAATACCTGTATTAATAAAAGGAGGTAACGACACTAATGGTACAACTGATCATATAGATTTAACTACTGTTGATTATGTGTTTTTTACAGATAGTATAACTAATGATGACGGTCAAATGTTAGAAAAAGGTATGATAGCTTATAAGTTTGATACGACTTCAAATGGAACTTATGATGTGAATTTTGGTAAAGATATAGATAGTACTAACGATCATGAGAGTTTATTATACTTACAAGTAGTTGATATAATAGATTGGGGTGATGATGACCCTTACCTATTAGGAGCTGATGGTCGTTATGAAGTTGCTTTAGGTGGTTATATTAGACCACTATGTATAAATGATACTTACGATTTTGTGGACGGTGGTACAATATTATTTAGACAAGCTATAATGAATGGCTATAGTAAAAACTCAGTCGTAAAAATTTCCAGGCATATGGAGTATGACAGTGATTTTGATTGCGGTGTGTCTAACGGGGCGGATTTACAAGCGACACAATACACTTTGGAGTTTTTAAGAGCCGAGGAAGATTTAGAAGTTCCTTTGTCTCAAAACCCAGCTATTTGGGAAACAGAACCAGAAGATGGTCCAGAATTAGATATATATTACGAGGCAAGTCCACGTATACCTATAGAATTAGACACAACTACAGCTAATGATTGGATACCGACTAGATATTCTTGGAATCCTTTTCCATACGTTGTGAACACCTATACGGAAGACGACGGTCAAAGAATTCATAATCCAGATGGATCTCATGAAAACTCTATTATAGTGACACATAATGACGCTTCTACATCTGCATTTCTACCTCCAGAGGCTATAACGCCGTTGACAGAATTAGAAATAGTACACGTAGATGGTGATATATTAACTTTACGTTGTGATGGTAAGGCTTGGCAAGATTCTATAATATTTGCCGCTATGAACGTGGGAGCCTCTTCAGCGTTGATACAAACCCCACCAAAGAGAATAAGAATAAGAAGACCTGATGGAATAATATTTTCAACAGAAGTTTTAGCACACAATGTTGGTAAATTAAACGTAACAAGTAGTGGTATAGGAAACCCTAGTATGTACGCTGGTCACGAGGGTGGGTTAGAGCCATATGTTACCACAACTGATCCTAATTTTGGTGATGGTCCAGAAAACAGTTTTAGAATAAAAATAAATAAAAATATTTATGGTGGCGAAGAAAATAAATCGCCATATTCTATGATTGATTTAAATTGGCATAATTGTTATTCTTTTAGAAACGGTGTTGAATCAGATAGAATTAGAGATAACTTTAATACACCTTTTATATCTAATGGTGTTAGAGTATCTACAACTTTATCTGATTATAAACAAGAACAAAGACAATATGGGTTAATATATTCTGGAATATATAACTCTGTGGCTGGTATTAATAATTTAAATCAATTTATACAAGCTGAAAAAATAACTAAAGATATAAATCCAAATTACGGTAGTATACAGAAACTTTTTTCAAGAGATTCTGATTTATTAACAATATGTGAAGATAAAACATTAAAAATACTAGCCAATAAAGATGCTGTATATAATGCTGACGGAAACCCTCAATTAACAGCTAATATAAATGTATTAGGTCAAACTATACCATTTTCAGGAGATTATGGTATATCAAAAAATCCAGAATCATTTGCATCGGAAAACTATAGAGCTTATTTTACAGATAAAGTTAGAGGTGCTGTGTTGAGATTATCTAAAGACGGATTAACACCTATATCAGAAGCTGGTATGCGAGATTGGTTTAAAGACAATTTAAGACATGCTGATAAAATTATTGGTTCTTATGATGATGAAAAACAAGAATACAATGTCACTTTAAAAAACACAATAGATCATGTTTTAGATTGGACTAATCTTTCAAGTCCAGTTGCTAATTCTAATAACGATAGTGGTGGTTTTGGCGTAGTGGCTACGTATGACGAAAGAGTAAAAGGTTGGGTTAGCTTTAAGTCGTTTAATGAAATGGAAACCGGTGTTAGTTGTGCTAACAATTATTATACGGTAAAAGATGGTATTTTATATGAACATCACTATCAATCCGCTAGTTACAACGAGTTTTACGGGCAGCCATATAAAACCTTAGTGAACGTGCTATTAAACGACGAACCTAGTATGATTAAAAGTTTTAAAACAATAGGGTATGAAGGTAGTCAAGCTAAAATATTATCACACGTAGATTACAGCAACCAGTATAATGATTTTGAACCTTCTATGGGATGGTACGTGTATAGCATGAATACCAATATGGACGAGGGTACAGAAACATATTTTATTGAAAAAGAAAATAAATGGTTTTCTAGAATAAAAGGTAATAATACAGCAGATATTGATACTAGTAGTTTTGCTAACCAAGGACTTGGCCCATTAGGTACAGTGACTGTTGTTAGTGGAGGTGGTGGAGGTGGTGTTTAAATAAAATAATTTACGTAATATGAACTGTACAAAAAGTGATTTTTTAAGAATATATATGGAGTCTAATATTAAAGATCTACAGCGTAAAGTAGATGGTAATATACTTAGATCAACAAACTACACTCCAAACATTGATTTTTTAAATAAAATATGGAATGATTACGAAAGTCAAAAATGTAATTCTTTTGATAAACACGTACAAACATTACAAGCGGAACTAAGTAGATCAGTAAAAAACTCCGATTTACACAAGTTAAACTTAGAAAAAATAGATTTTTTAGACAAACTAAAGTTTACTTGCAATTGTTCTAAACATAGTTCTAATATTAAAGTTAATAAGTTTATAAAGCAAGTTGATTTTAACCAAAGTAGTATTCCAGCGAATGGTGGAAGTAAAAAGTTTGTTATAAAAGGTGATAAAAATGCTGTATTTAGTTTTTACGTGACAAATGAAGATAGTCCTAAAAAATATTATAATTTTGAAACAAATTCTTTTACAACAACTAAGTACGTTTTAACAGATGTTGTTATAGAGGAACATAGTAAAACAATAAGCGTTAGCTTCCCAAAAGTAACCGATGACGATCATTATGACATAACGGTTTTTGCTAATCCAGAATACGATACTTTTCATGTACCGTATGTAGAGATGAGGTACGACGATGACAACAGAACGGTAAACGTAAATGATAGCGTTGGATCTAATTCTGCTTTATTGCATAAAAAATTATACCAATACACTGATAACACTATAACGTTAACAGCCATTACCCCAAATTCTATTCCAGCTCTTTCAGGTTATGCTTTTATAACAAACGAAACTATTACAGCTACAAAACATGGCGGAACAATTAAACAGCCATTTAAATTAATCGTAACAGCCGCCGCCACTAAAGCATATTGGATTAAAAGGCAACCAACAACAGCTGATTTAGGAACTACTGTTCAAAGAACTATTGGTAGTGCTGCTGTTCCTATAGAAGGAGAGGATATTAGTAGTTCTACGTATTATAGATGGCCTATTGATAATGCTCTGGGTATATCGAATGGAATGCTTGTAACAGGTACTAATGTGGTTGCTAATTCTAAAATATCGGATTATATAACCACTATTGATATAAAAACAAAAGGCGAACCTGACACTGCTTTGTCTTCTTTAAAGAAAGCGGTCTCTTCAGAATTAAAAATAAATACAAATGTTTTTGAAGGTGGTGCTAAGAAAATATCAAAATATGGAAATGAAACTTTAATACAGTCTGAAAGATCTTTACCAAGAGCTCGTTTAAGAACAAAAAAATATTCTGATGTTACAGCTACAGGTGTTAATTTTACATCTTTAGCAACGTTTACAAATGGTGTTGCAACATCTAGACCTGGTAATATCACGTTGAACAAACAACAGCCTGACGCGTTGAAAGATGATACTGTGAAAATATTTGCTATGGGTAGAGATCAAATAGAATCACTAACTGGGTATAAAGTCAAAGTAACAAATGTTGAGGCTGTTTTAACAAAACCAACAACTACAACAACATCAGCAGCTACTAGTACAACTATAGCTGTGGCAGATACGGAAGGTGTTATTAATAAAGTGTCTAGACTAAGTGGTGTAAATATTTCTTCGACATCAGCACCTCTAATAACATCAGGTGGTGGTAGTGACGGTTCAGGTAACTGGATTGTTGATGCAGCACAAACATATGAAAGCGGTACTACTTTAACAGTGGAAAACACCGGTAGAACCGTTACAATAACTGGTGATATTGAAATATCACAAGTTGGAGAAAGCGATGTAACAATACATTTTAATATAGAAAGATTTTTATCAGCATCATAAAAAAATAAATTTATGGCAACTACACAAGCGACAGTATCATATGACTATTCATTAAACACCTCTTTACAAATAGGAGACTTTTTATATTGTACGTGTGTAGTGAGCACAACTGATGGGTTTCACGTTAGCACGGCACCACCACTATTATTTGGTGAAGTAACTGAGATCACTGATACATATATAGGATTTTCATACACCTCTTTTGGTAATGGATTACCTGACTTAATACCTTGCAGCGGAGGTACTAGATTTTTATCTTTTGGAAAAGACAAAGCTGTAAATGAAACATCATTAAAGGGCTATTATAATTCAGTTGCTTTTTTAAATGATGACAATAATAACGAAGCAGAATTGTTTATGGTTAATTCAGAAACAACGTTTAGTAGTAAATAAACAGCAAAAACTGTGACTATATTAAGTATAAATTAAATTAAATGAACTTAATTATAGAAACTAGTAAAAAAGATTGGGAAAAATTTCTTAAAGAAAAAAATATTACAAAAAATCAAGTTGATTATTATTTAAAAAACATACTTGATACCCCTAGTTTTGACACTAAAGCAGGTCAAGTTTTGAATATTGAAAACAATCAATATGAGAAAAGAATATCTACAATACATGGTTTTGGTATATTTGCAAAGAAAGACATTGATAAGGGCGAAACAATAGGTATAGCCATAGGTTTTATAAATGATAAAAAATATAGAAGTTATATAGGAAGATTTACAAATCACTCTAATAATAAAAATTGTGTTTTTGAACAGTGTGAATCTGGAAATGTTTTTGCGGTGTGTATAGCAAATATTAAAAAAGATCAAGAAATACTAGTTGACTATAGAGATCATTGGGAAAAGTTTTAAATTAAATTAAATTAAACATGATATATCTTATAGATAATTTTTTAAACGATAATTTGTTTAAAAAAACAACACACTATTTAAATAGTAATAGTTATATTGAACACGAAACACCTGGTAAAACTTTTTGGGTACAAGAGGCTAAACAGGAGTTTATTAATACTGTATTAAGTACTCTTGCTTTAAAAGAAAAATGTGAGTTGGAAAATATACTAGCATTTTTTAGGGTATCCACAGATACTATAGATACTGAATGGAGAATACATAGCGATGGTATTATAAATGGTCAAAAACCTGAAAGAGCTGTGGTTTTATATCTCTCACCTAAAAAGATGAAAGGGTTACATGGTACCGCGTTTTGGGATCACAAAGAATATGGGAAAAAACAACCAGGTAATATTAGTGATAGAGATTTTGATGCGCTTTTATCAAAAGAATCTGGAGATTTAACTAAATGGGATTTAAACACTGTTTTAGGATACGAACAGAATAGATTAATATCATATCCAGCAAATTACTTTCATAGTAAGTATCCTAATAAAGCTTGGGAAGAAGGTAGGCAAGTATTTGTTATGTTTTATAAAACTAAATAACTATGGAAGATAAATTAGTATTTCGTCCATTAATAGATAGTGATTATGAAACTATATGTAGTTGGTGGAAATGGTGGAGATGGCCTATTTTACCAAAGGATTTTCTACCTAACAACGGTAAAGGTGGTTTTATAGTAGAGAAAAATAGCGTACCTATTGTTTCATGTTATTTATATTTAACAAACTCTTCTGTGGCTATTTTTGATTGGGTGGTATCAAATCCAGAATATAAAGAAAAAGATAGAAAAAAAGCGATTGAAAAGTTAATAAATGACACGGAGCTTTTTTGCAAAGATATAAACATAAAACATCTATTTAGTATAGGTAGAAATCAACACTTAATAAAAACACATGAAAAATTAGGATGGCATATAGATAAAAAGTCATCTTATGAATTAATTAAAAAAATATAATATGTCAGTAATAACAGGAGTGGTGGTAGCGGTGGGAGCTGCTTATATAGGTACGTCTATATATAATAGTTACAAAGCAGGTCAGGCTCACGATGATGCTATGGAGATAGCAGAAGATAATCAAGTCCAACAAAACGAGATTGCAGAACAACAACTAGCTTTTCAAAAAGAAGAAGCTAAAAAACTTGAGGCTCAAAAAGATGTTTATAGAAGTATGGTGTTTAAAAATCCATATGCTGACGTAAAGAATTTTTATGCAGATATTCAAAATCCATTTAGAGATTTACAAACAGATTTTGAAAATGTATACGAAGATTTAACTGTAAACCAACAACAAGCTGAGTTTCAAAGAGACACGATGGCCCAACAAAGAGCTAATATAATGGGTCAAATGAGAGGTGCTGCTGGAGGAAGTGGTATTGCCGGTCTTGCTCAAGCTATGGCTAATCAAGGCCAGTTAGCCACACAACAAGTTTCAGCGTCAATAGGCCAACAGGAGGCAATGAACCAAAGATTGAGAGCGCAGGGCGCTGCTCAAGTTCAAAGCATGGAAGCCCAGAGAGAACAGTTAATAGCTCAAGGCGCTTACCAGGCAGATATAACAAGAGCTAGAGGTGAGTCGGCTGCAGATATGGCTAGACGTGGTGGAGAAGCTAGTTTGCAAGAAATGGAAATGAGTAGACAAGCAACTTTATTAGGTATTCAGATGGGGCAAACAACAGGCGCTAACCAAGCTTTACAGCAAGCTTATGCAAACCAAATGATGGCAGGGGCAGGCATGGCCAACTTAATGGGACAGCAATCCGCTTCTTTATATGGTTTAGCTGGTTCATATGCGCAGGCTGGTGGACAAATGATAGGTAGTGCGGCTTCTGATAGGAGATTAAAGAAAAATATAAATAAAATTGGTGAATCATCTAGCGGGTTAAATATATATAGTTTCGAATTTAAAGATTCTAAATATGGCGAAGGTGTGTTTCAAGGCGTAATGTCTGATGAGATACCACAAAAGTTTGTTAGAACTATAAATGGTTACGATATAGTAGATTATAGCATGTTAGATGTAGAATTTAAACAAATATAAATATGGCAAAGGGATATGGGGCAGATCCAACTTTAGTATCAGCGGCGTATAGATTAGGACAATCTTATGGACCTGCTGATTATACAAAGATTTTTGAATATCAATACGAAGGCTTATCAGAAGCGATTAAGGCTAAATATGAATCTTATGAAACAATGGTTAAGGCAAGTGCTGACATGGTAACCGACGTCTATGAAGGTTTAGAAAAAAAGATGGGGGAAAGGGATAAGGAGAGTGCGGAAACATTGACCGAGACTGGTAAAGTTTTAACTGGTGATTCAACATTTGATTATTTAAGTGAGGGTCAAAACTTTAATAAAGCTATGAATGAATTATCAACTAATTACACTGATGGTGTAATCACAGATAATAAAGATAATTATTCCACAAGTAATCCAAATATAACAAACAAAGCAGAGTTTAAAAGAGATAAAGAACAGTTTTTAGCGTACAAAGAGACAATAGAAGAATATAGTGGTAAATTATATCTCACTAAAAATCAAAAAGAAAAAAGAGATGACGCTATTAAAGCTACCTTAAAACTTAGAGAAACCATGAATAAACATAGAGGGATGATTAATAGTAAAGGAATAGCTTGGAATAGTGGTTTTATAGATAAACAACATTCGTTTGAAAACGATCCTGATTTAATGTTTTTGTCTGGTAAGGTTTTGGAAAAAGATGGAGACATGTCGAAAGCTGGAGTAAGTACTTTTTATGGACAAGATGGTCATATTTATTATAAATATCCAGTTGGTATGGCTAACCCAATACTTAAAGAGATACAAACTAAAGCTAAAGAACTTGAAAATATTTCTTTAAATCTAGACACTCCAACCGCAGAAGAATTAGCTAAAAAAGGAGGTGAGATGATGACTGGTAAAAAAGAAATTGGTTTAGAAGTGCCAAAGCTTAAAACAAAAGAACTAGAACTACCAACATCGAAAGAATACAAAATTATTAGAGCAGATAAGTTATTTGCCGGTTTACAAGAGGTTGATAATGCAACTAGAAACACTTTAGAAGCCGAAACTGCTAACATTATTAATTTAGCCCAAGAAACAATGACGGCTACTGATGGAAAAACCAAAGTTGCTTCTATAGAAAACTATAATAAAATTTCTAAAAAAACAGAAAACAATATAAAAAACCAGCTGTTAAAATCTACTAATTATCGAAACATAACAAATAATCCTGTATTAATATCTGGTGAAGAAATTAATTGGGATGAGGATTTGAGTGAGAATATAGAGATAGACATGGCGGTTATAAATCAAGATTTTATTGGAAGTAATGTCCTTACTTTAGATCAATTGAAAAACTGGGATGAAGATAAATCAGGAACATTAGATCAAGATGAGCTTAACAAGCATGAGGAGGCTAAAAAAATGCTTATTGATAAACTGCTAAATCCAATAACACAACAAGAAAAAGAAGTTTCTGTAAATGAGTTTGCTAAATATATAAATGGTTATATGAAACAGGTTTTTGATCAAACTAGAGAAAGAATGGATATAGAATCTAGTGAAAAAGGATTAAACACTAGATTGGTAAAAGCTATAGAGTCTGGACAAAAAAACATTACTATTGGTAGAGAAAGATTTGAGTTACAAGG